>Ga0114933_10003967_pt1 | contig 14092 bp, 14 predicted proteins | sample 4SBtaG_FD_89691 | JGI IMG/M metagenome (GOLD analysis project Ga0114933, IMG submission 89691) | Deep subsurface microbial communities from Kolumbo volcano to uncover new lineages of life (NeLLi) - 4SBTROV12_W25 metaG | ecosystem: Environmental > Aquatic > Marine > Volcanic | place: Kolumbo...
ACAATGATTGGATGTGGAGGAAAAAACAATCAAACTTACCAATATCACTTATATTGATAATTAATTCGCTAAGGATTTGAACAAGTTCACCACTTCCAAGAACTATTGTCCCAGAAACCATAGAGCTGTTCCACTGTCCCATTAAAAATATTACGTTCTAGCGGACAACTCATATTGCCGAAGTAAGAGGAAGAACGGTAACGACCATAATTGTAGTTGTGTATAACTGATTTGGATCTGCTCTTATCCCAATACACGCCTGAATATTGCCAAAGTGACCATCGGTTCCATATTCCATACTCACGCATTAATTTTTCAGGCGTTTCCATGCCCGGCCTCTTAGAAGAATAAAGAGCAATCCAATAAGGGCATTGTGCAATTCTGCGTTTTTGTGATGAAGTTGCAGAACTTAAAACTTTTCTAAGATGATCACTATTTTCAAGATAAATCATTGGCCTTTGCCCTGTTCGTATTTCGATCCTATTAATGAACCTAATAATATCGGTAACTGATGACCTAGAATCAAAATCTCCTACCAATAATATCTCCGGACTCCTTAACTTAAGAGATGATTTGATTGATTGTATTCTATTAACGAATCGATCAGCCTGCCACACTGGATCAATACCTTTTACTACGAAATAATAAGAACCAAGAAGCATTCTTTGTCTCTCAGCCGCAGCTAAAAAAGATGCACATTTTTTATCATAATGCTTTCCCTTCCCGCATCGAGCAATGAGGCCAAGCGCACCATTTCGACGTAATGCTGTCAGATCATTTGGTGTATAATAAGAGCCAGATCTCTGTCGCTCCTTTGGATCATATTCTGATACGTTAATAATGTGTGGAGCAATAGATAGAGGATTATATCTTGTAGGTAAATTCCTCTTCTGAGTCGCAGTTGATGAGCCTATACTTGCCTCAGTCACCTCGATCTGAGTATTGGTGCAACCGGACAGGCAAAGCACAAAAAACAAAAAGCCAAAGAATGCATTTATCGTAAATCGGGAGACAATAGGCTCCATAGCTTTCATTCTTATAATATGTAGCAATTATCTTAATATGCAAATACCATAATTATTATATTCTGGAATTTATAACTTTTACTACTCCAACTAAGCATCTAAATTTTAGGCGACAGCGTATAAGCGCCATCCATTTATTAGGCTTTTTCCCGTAGCTAGAAATAACCTAATTTGCAGAACTCATAGCCTCATCGTTCCGGTCCAATGCGCCGCTGTAGAGTTGAATAGCACGCTTTCCAATAATTCCAATGATGGCAGGTTGAAGGACCCTAGCCGCAGCATTAGAAGTTGCCAATCCAACCCATGTCAGTGGTGAATTATATCGTAATGCTTGAACTACAGGGCGTACTGTTTTGTAAATCGGTGAACAAATTCGAAGAAAAGGATTGTCTGCCATTTTTTTTCCTCGCTCATAACCTCGAAATGCTCTTCCTGCACTGAAATCGACTAGACGGCCGATGCGCTGGTTCTGCAAAAAATTCGCGATGTCTGTTGCCGCCAATTCTACTGCTCTTGTAAATTCTCCAATCCTAGGAGCTTTAATCGGATCCGGATTCTCAGGATAATAAAGCTTGGCAATTCCCCCAACCAAAATAGGGATTTCTTTTGAAAGTGGCGCGAGCCAATCTGGATTCATTTGCTTGGTCATTCTTAGAGAATTCTGAGAATTAGTAATTAAGTCCATTGCGGAACGCTTTAACTCATCCCCATCAGCAATTAAACCATCAGCTAAAATTGCCTTCTTAGTTTTTCTAATATCTATCCAAAATCTAATTAGTCCTAAGCCAATCCAAATGGTGACGGCAGATAAAAATCCAATAACAAAAGGAATGGCCCAATTTAAATTCTGAAACATTAATCAATTCTTCAGCGGCAAATTTCCATTCAATGCATGCAAAAACTCTACAAGATCTTTAATGTCATGCTCAGAAAGATTGAGAGATCCCATGAGTGGAGAAAGTAACGGATCCTCAGAACCGCCATCATTATAAAATCTCACTACATCGTCTAGCGTCTTTAAAGATCCGTCATGCATATATGGTGCGGTTAACGCCACATTTCTCAACGTTGGAGTCTTAAATGCTCTCTTATCCTCATCGATCTTGGTGATTTCATATCTCCCAAGATCTTTAGATGCTCCCAAATTATGGCTACGAAAACTCACGCCCGTATTGTGAAACAAGCTGTCACTGAAGAGCACCCCTGGACCTGCTATCTGATGACATTGCCAACACTGTGCTTGCCCGGCAAAGAGTTGGTAACCACGCTGCGCTGATAACCCCATCGCATCTCCTTCACTCTCATAATACCATCTGTCATAAGAGGAATCCCCTGAAACTAAAGCGCGCTGATAGGCAGACAGTGCTATCGCTACAGTATTTTTACTCGAAAATTTTTCACCAAAAGATTCTTCAAACATACTTTGATATTTTTTGTCACTTCTTATCCTATCTAAAACTTTAGATACCGATGAATTTCCCATTTCATCTTCCGCAAGAATTGGCTGCCAGGCCTGTTCTTCTAGGCTCGATGCGCGACCATCGACAAATAGAGAATCAGCAAAAGCTATATTCAACAATGTTGGAGTATTTCTTCTTCCAATTCTCCCATCAACTCCAACTGATTTGGCTCTATCATTCTGAGTAAACCCCTGCTCAGGAACATGGCAAGTAGCACATGATACGGTTCCATCTCGTGAAAGTAATTTATCAAAAAATAATTTTTCTCCTAGTTTGATAATTGACTTTGTTGATTTTGAATCTTCAGGAATAACAATAGAAGGGAGACCCAAGCCCGGATCATCGGTATCTGGAACAACAATATCAGCTTCAGAAAAATTCAATAATATATTTCCTGTAATCAAAAAGCTAATGACTCTTAGGTGATCAACCCAACAATACAGCATTGTACATGGAAACGCTTTTTTTATTGAACGCAAGTAGTTAACAGTTAATTGCTTTTATCCTAGGCTAATGAGACAATTTTATTAGATGAATTCAGAATCAAAGGATCCAGACTCCATGAATTATGGAATACTTCAAAATTCAATCCCGAGTAACTCGCAAAAATTAGAAAAGTATTTAGGAAAAGTGACTTGGCAATACCTTGAGCCTCACTTCCTCAACGGTTCTCTTATATACATTGATAATTCACTATGCATCAAAGATGTTGCTAAGGCATTTGCTCACGATGATAAGAGAAGAGTCACAAAATGGCTCAAGGCAGGGGATGCATTGAAGCCTGGAAAGGCTCACGTAAAGTATTGGAAAGAGTCTAATCCAACTTTCACTGCTCTAGTAGTTTCCCCCTTCGTAATCATACAAGAAGAGATTAAAAAAAATGAATCAACTCGCTGCTAAAGCCGCTTCTCTTTCTCTTCGAATCTCGCGTAATCTCCGCCACCCAATTAAAACCTTCTCAGACTCATCCCATAACCGAACATTCATACACTTGAGACTTCCAAATAATGTCAGTTGCTTGACTCTGGCAAATGCCGGATGCGAATTATGGCACGCCTCTAAGTAATAATTCGGAATCTTAGTGCTAAGATGGTGCAGATGATGAAATCCAATATTTCCTGTAAACCACTGCAAAATTTTTGGCAACCTGTAATAAGAACTACCGTCCAAAGCAGCTGAAGTATATTCCCAATGTTCATGTCTTTCCCAGTAAACTCCTTCAAACTGGTGCTGCACATAAAATAGCCAAACTCCAATACTAGCTGCCACAGACATAATAAGCATCTGTATTAGGATATAATAGAATGAACCGAAAATCAGGCACCCTAAACAAAGCATACACAAGAGTGCCAAATTAGTGACCATCACTGCTCTCCTGTGAGATGGACTCGCTTTTTCTGCAGCGAACCTTTCTCTTACAAAGAACATGTAGCTCGGAGCAAAACCAAAAAGGAAAAGAGGATGTCTCCATATTCTGTATCCTAATCTTTGTAATCTGGGAAGAGCCAAATACTCATTAACCATAAGTGTCCAAACATCTCCAACGCCTCTTCGATCAATGTCTCCTGCGGTAGCATGATGAACTGAATGCTCCCATGTCCAATGCTTAAATGGTGTAAATGCTAAAGTGCCGGTGATGAAACCAACCCATTTATTAAGTTTTTTATTTTTGAAAAATGAATTGTGTCCACAATCGTGAAATATGATAAATATTCTTACAACTAGCCCTGCTCCAAAAATGACAAGAAGTGGATACAGGTACCAAGGACCTCCATTTTTGAAATTGAGATATATTAAAATCCAAGCAATGAAGTAAAGGCTAAGGGTTGTAACTAATTGCCAAGTTGAACGTGCCAGAGATGGTTTTTCATACTTAGAAACAATTTTCTTCCAAGCCGCTATTTCTAGTTTCATGGGATTCTCAGCGCTATGCCTTGAGAATTCTGAATCTTGATTTTCTTTTTGATCTTTTGGTTTTTGTGTGGGCAAGTTGATTCTAAAGCCTCAATTCGAGTAAATAGCAAAGCGAACTTATAATTATTATGTGATTTTTAGCAATCAATTAAACTTAACTTATTAATGATTAACAAGTTAAGATAACATGAAAAAATAATTCTCAACAATTGCTTCTATAGACGAATTTCTATTAAAAATTATCTTGGAAGATTAAGATAATAAATCCCTCCTTAATACCATCATCCAGTAGTCAAACATGAAAATACCAATCCTTAAAATCGCTTTATCGGGCCTACTATTTTTTATCTTATCATTTTTTTCAATAGCATCACCAAGAAATAAAAAACTACCACCGAACCTGATTTATATTATGGCAGATGATCTTGGTTATGGAGACTTGGGATGCTTTGGTCAAAAAACTATCAAAACACCCAACTTAGATAGAATGGCTCGAGACGGACTTCGTTTCACCTCTTATTACGCGGGGAACACAGTTTGCAGGCCCTCAAGACTATCACTATGGACGGGCAAACACATGGGTAATACACCCATTTCTTCAAATGCTAATTATCGATTTAAGCCTGCTGATATTACGGTAGCGGAACTATTAAAATCTGGAGGCTACGCAACAGGAGGCGTTGGAAAATGGGCAATGGGAGGCATTGAAACAACTGGGCACCCGAACAAGAATGGTTTTGATTTTTGGTTTGGCTACTTGGATCAGGGACAAGCGCATAACTATTATCCCCCCCATCTATGGAAAAATACTGAAAAAGTCACATTGAAAGGAAATGTTCTCACAGGATCAATAAAGGACAGAGGGCGTGTTTCAAAAAAGCGTATCACTTATTCCCATGATCTCTTAACAGCACAAGCAATGAATTTTATAAGAGAACATAAAAACATGCCATTTCTCCTCCATGTTCATTGGACCATACCACATGCGAATAATGAAGGGGGAAGGGCGACTGGAGATGGAATGGAAGTTCCTGACTATGGAATATACGCAAAAGAAAATTGGCCTAATACAAAAAAGGGTGCAGCTGCAATGATAACAAGAATGGACAGGGACGTTGGAAAAATTATTCAACTACTAAAAGAATTGGATATTCAAAATGAAACGATGATTTTTTTCACTTCAGATAATGGACCTCACTCTGAAGGAGGGCATAAGCATGAAACATTTAATGCTAATGGACCACTCAGAGGATATAAACGAGATCTCTATGAAGGCGGCATAAGGGTACCTGGGATCGCTTATTGGCCCAATAAAATCAGTCCTGGAACAGAGTCCGATCAACCCCTTGCATTCTGGGACTGGTTACCCACTGCATGTGATCTGGCAGGAATTACACCTCCAGCCGCATTAGATGGATTATCTTTTGTACCAACTCTCCTAGGAAAAGCTGATGAGCAACAAATCCATCCTTACCTTTTTTGGAAATACGGTAACAAAACAGCAATCAGAAAAAAAGAATGGAAAGCTGTTCGTAATGCTAAAACTAAGGGACTAGAATTATATAATCTTAGTACTGATATTGGAGAAACAAACAATTTATCAGCTCAATATCCAAACAAAATAAGAGAGCTTGAGAAACTAATGGAAGAAGCAGTAAAATGATAAACAACATAAACGCCTAATGTTTTTCAGACTGCTCATTTTATTCATTAGTGTTCCAATCATTGAATTGTTTCTTCTCATAGAAGTAGGCAAAAAAATTAGCTGGGAACTTACTGTTCTCATTATTTTCATAACGGCAATCATTGGAGCAAGACTAACAAAAATACAAGGATCTCAAACTATCAGGAACGTTCAATCTGCTCTTAGATTGGGCAAAATACCACACCGTGAAGTTTTGGATGGTCTAATGATACTAGTCGCAGGAGCAATACTACTTACTCCGGGATTCTTAACGGATTTTGTTGGGTTCTGTCTTCTTATCCCCAAGCTAAGATCATATTTACAAAAATTCTTAAAGAACTTTTTAAAGAATAAAATGATTGTCAGAAAAAATGCAGTCTTTAATCAAAATAAAACAACAAGTAATTGGGCAAAAGATGAGTCTGTGATTGACGCAGAAATTATTGAAGAGTGATAGGCCAGTTGATATAAATTTCAGTTAAGCAATGTTAGTAAAAACAGCCTGAACATCATCATCATCTTCAATCTTATCAATTAGCGCCTCAACTTCTTCAATTTGCTCCTCATTCATTTGAACTGGAGAATTAGGGATTCTTTGCAAATTAGCTTTCGCATTTTCTATGCCAAGACCTTCAATCGCAGCAGTGAGACTACCAAAAGCTTTAAAATCTCCATGCACATAAACTGTATCTTCATTAATTGAAAGCTCTTCTAAACCGTGATCAATTAACTCTAGCTCTATTTCATCCATATCCATATCATCTTGCTTTTGGAACTGGATAACAGCCTTACGAGAAAACATAAATTCCAACGACCCAGTCGTAACCATCTCTGCATGATTTTTATTCAAAATCATTTTTAAATTGGCCACAGTCCGGTTCGTATTGTCGGTCGCCGTTTCTATAAAAAGCAATGATCCTTGGGGCCCTTTCGCCTCGTAATTCACTTCATTGTAAAGCGCACTATCCTTTCCCGAGGCTCGCTTAATTGCTTTATCAATGTTATCTTTAGGCATATTCTCCGCCTTCGCATTGCTAATAGCCGTCCGAAGAGCACTATTAGTCTCAGGATCTGGTCCACCGGACTTGGCGGCCATCGTAATTGATCTTGCAAGCTTAGGAAAAACCTTGGACATTTTATCCCAACGCTTCTCCTTCGATGCACGACGATACTCGAATGCTCTTCCCATAATCAGTAAAAAATGTTCATATTTTCTAGTTACGCAAGTTGCTGATTTAAAAGATAGCTAAATCTTCTATAAATCACTTATAAAAAATGAATATGAAAATCAATATAGGTCTAATTCTTATCATTGTCGCAAGTTCAGTCATTGGGTTTGCTGGAATTAAATTGACCAGAAGTGGCTATGAATCTCCAGAATTCACTTCAAAGAAACATCCAGGTGGATTTGAAATTCGCAAATATAGCGAGATGACAGTCGTTAGTACTAAAAAATCAAAATCCAATACAGGTGATGAGAAAGACTCTCGTTTTATGAAGCTATTTAGGTACATTGATAAATCCAACGATACAGGTAAAAAAATTGCTATGACGACGCCTGTATTCATGGGCATGCAAGGCAATGAAGGTGAAATGAGTTTTGTGCTACCTAGAAAAATTGCAGCACAAGGTGCGCCCACTCCCTCATCAGATTCACTTTACATTACCAAGATTAAACCGGGAACGTTTGCCGCAATGCGCTTCAAAGGCAGATCTTCGAAAGAAAAAATTGCAGCTAAAAAATTACAGGAAAAAATTCATAAAGCGGGCCTTAGTACAGATAAAAAATCTAAACCAATATTCGCTTATTATGATCCTCCATGGATACCGATTTTTCTTCGTCGGAACGAGGTTCTTATCAAAATCAATGATTATGATTTGAAAACTAAATCTAATTAAATAAAAGAGCTCTTTAAAAAACCAAAAATGCCTAAACCACCTGATAAATCAATCCCCCCAATTGATAGACTCAGAGCCATCGTACATATTTTGAGAGGGCCTGATGGTTGTCCATGGGACATAGAACAAACTCAGAAGAGCCTAATCCCAAATATTTTAGAAGAAGCATATGAGGCTGCTGATGCGATTCGTACAGGCAATAAAGGACACATGCTTGAAGAGCTCGGTGATTTATTACTACAAGTAGTGATGCAATGTGAAATTGCTTCCGAATCAGAAAAAGGAGAATTTGTACTCGAGGATGTTGCAACTGAAGTATCAGAAAAATTAATAAGACGACATCCTCATGTATTTGGAGACGATGATGCCAGTGACACGGAAACAGTCTTGAAGCGCTGGGAAGAGATTAAAAGATCCGAAAAAGGCGATCAAAATCAAAGAATTCTCGAAGGCATAACTAATGGGCTCCCTTCACTCATAAGGGCACATGAAATCCAAAAAAAAGTAGAAAAAGTTGGTTTTGACTGGCCTAATGCGGACTCAGTAATTCCTAAAATAAGAGAAGAACTAGATGAAGTTGAAGAAGCACTCAGAGAAGGAGGAGCAAACATTAGTAATGATCATCTTGCAGAAGAGATTGGTGATCTCTTATTCTCAGTAACTAACCTTACAAGAAAACTTGGAATGGATTCTGAATCATTACTAGCAGCCGCTAACGAAAAGTTCACTAGACGTTTTAACCAACTTGAAAATATTTTAGAAAATGAGGGAACCAATATCGTTGAAGCGGACATCGATAAAATGGAAAAAACATGGGAAAAAGTTAAAATAGAGTCATAATACAATTTGATTGTTAGGCCCTATATTAAATTAATTACATATTCACAATGGACATCATAGGACAACTATTCACTCTAATAATGCTGCTACTACTCCAAGCAGTACTAGGTTTCGACAATCTTCTATATATCTCTATTGAATCCAAGAGAGCCCCCAAAGAAAAACAAGCATTCGTTAGAAAACTAGGAATCGGTATAGCGGTCCTAGCAAGAATCATTCTTCTCTTTCTTCTTACCAGTATCATTTCTGCTTTCGTCGATCCTTTTCTTTTCATGAATTGGGGATTCGTCGAAGGTCAATTAAACTTGGAAAGTATCATTGTTCTATTCGGAGGCATTTTCATACTCTACACCGCCGTAAAGGAAATCTTCCATATGATAGGCAGTGATCATTTGGGCAGTGGTGATGGAGACCGGAAATTCAAGTCTCCTGGAAGAGTCATTTTCACAATCGTTATGATGAATCTTGTGTTTTCTTTTGATTCTATATTAAGTGCAATGGCACTTGCTCAAGCGCCTGTTTTAGATTCAGCGGGGAACCCGACGGGAGAAACCGAATACATTTTTTGGATAATGGCAACTGCAATCATATTAAGCGGGCTATTAATGATTTTGCTGGCTGATAAAGTTTCCGATTTTTTACAGAAAAATAGGCTATATGAAATACTTGGGCTATTCATATTATTTATTGTCGGAATCATGCTAATTTCTGAAGGCGCTCACAAAGCGCATCTGAAATTTTTTGGTAACGAAATTCAGCCTATGACAAAAACCACCTTTTACTTTGTCATTGCTATTCTTGTTCTCATAGACATCGTCCAAAGCAAATTCCAGAAAAAACTTTTAGCACAAAAGAATCAATCGGCCACTCCAGACCCTCAACCAAAAGAGCCATCAAACGAGCCGGTTCAGCCTTGATTATATTTGTCTAAGGCTTGAGCTGCGCTACCAATAATGCCTGCTTCCTTACCAAAATGAGCAGGCAATATCTTTAGATCATTTCCTATAACATCAGAAACCTGACTATTAATTTTCTTCCTTAAAGGCTCAAAGAGAAAATCACCAGCACAGGCAATTCCTCCACCAATGACGAATGCGTCAGGATTTAAAAGCCAAGCAGTGCTAGCCAGAGCAGAAGCAAGCCACTCTGCAACCTGATCCCAGATTTCAATAGCTATCGGATCACCTTTTTTAGCTAGATCAGTTACTAATTCCGGATTCCACCCGCCCTCAGGTACCGGCCGGCTTTTAAAACGCAAGCTCGCAAGTTCACAAATTTGACGGTTACCCATATAACATTCGAGGGCACCTCTTAACCCGTAAGTATTCTCTGGACCCTGATAATCAATGGAATGATTACCTAGTTCTCCGGCAGCAAAGTCAGTTCCCCTATAAAGTTCTCCTCCAATGATGAGACCCCCACCTATTCCTGTGCCAAGCGTCAAGGCCACCATGTTTGCACAACCTTTAGCAGCTCCATAACGATATTCGGCATAAGCCATACAATTCGCGTCATTATCAATAAAAATAGGAATCTCAAGTCTCTGTTCCAGTATTTCTCTGAATGGAATATTTTTCCATCCGGGAACGTTTGTAAGAGTATGAATGTGCCCCGATTCAAAGTCCACTAGCCCAGGAACTCCACACCCCAAAGTAACTATGTTTGCGTTATCTTCCCTAAATTCATTAACCACATTAACCATAGCTGTGATAAGAGATTGAACCGAATCATAATCCGATGTTATTAGAATTTTAGGTTCCTGACTTTCATCAGATAATATCTCGAACAAGGATCCAATTTTGACAGAAGTTCCGCCAAAATCGATTCCAATCGAACAAGGTTTCTGAGAAGTATCAGCTTTCATGAGATGGGTTGAGACTAGCGATAATACGTAAACCTTCAAGAGTCAGAGCATCATTTACAATATTAATTTCCTTTAGACCTGATGAAATTAATTGGGCATATCCTCCAGTAGCAATGACCTGAGTAGAAGGATTATCAAGCTCATTAAATATTGAATGAATGACTTCTTTTACCAAACCACGATAACCAATAACGGCTCCTGAGAGCATTGCATCTTTAGTTGATTTTCCAATAACAGAAGATGGTTCATCAAAATTAATTTTTGGTAAAAGTGCCGTATTATCAAACATGTAATCGGTCATCGCTGCTAAACCAGGAGCAATGACACCTCCAATATAGGATTTTTTTGAAGAAACTACATCAAAAGTAACAGCTGTTCCAAGATCAACAATTACTACCGGTGCCCCATAAAGAGAAATGGCAGCAGCTACATTAGCTAAACGATCTGATCCTATGCTGTTAGGATCAGGATAATCTATTTCACATCCAATATTAACAGAGCTAGAAACTTCTAATATTTTTGCCCTGCCAAATACGTTTTCAACCTTAGAGTTAAGTGCAGGAACGACCGAAGATAATATTACGCTAAGATCGGCATTATTAGAATCCCTCAATAAATCCCCAAGAGTTTTTTCATTTATCTCATGGGTAGGAATTGCAATGATACTATCACCAAGACTCTCCAACCCAGATAAAGCGATCTTGGTAAATGAATTACTAATATCAATTAACAAATAATCAAATTCTTGAGCCATTATTGAATATGCTGAACCGAACAAGCTCGAACGGCAAAGATAAATCTTCTCAAATGCTAATAACAGGAACGGCGAAGCACTCTCCTTAAGGTGCCTCGCCGCCCTGTCTCTCTATCCCCACTGAAAGGTTTCTGGAAAAAACCAGAATCCTGAAGTGACTATTACTACTGCATGTTATGCTTGGACTGTTGCACCGATAGGTTCTGGAGCTGTTTGGATCGTAGAAGACTGGGAATATGCCGGCGCTCCGTGTTCTTCAATATCAAGACCCTTAACTTCCGTTTCTTCATCTACACGAACTCCTAACGTTCCTTTAAGTACAGTAAATACTATTGCAGAAAATCCAAACGCCGTAGCTGCAACTACCACACTTCCAACGATTTGAGTGACAAGATTAGCGTCACCAAATATTCCAACAGCCCATGTACCCCAAAGACCACACACTCCATGAACGGATATAGCTCCGACTGGATCATCAATTTTAGCTTTATCAAGACTAACAATGGCAAACACAACTATTACTCCTGCTATAAGTCCTACTAGGATTGCTGAAGTAATACTCATCGCATCAGCTCCGGCCGTGATTCCAACTAATCCAGCAAGGATACCATTTAAAGCCATCGACAAATCTGGTTTCTTTAAGAAAAGCCATGAAATTATAATAGCCCCAAGTGCACCTCCGGCTGCTGCAAGGGACGTCGTGACAAAAACAAAGGAAACAAGATTTGCATCAGCATTCAGCACAGAGCCTCCATTAAATCCAAACCATCCAAGCCACAGCAAAAAGACCCCGATAGTTGCTAGCGGCATGTTACTGCCAAGAATTGGCTTAATTCCATCCTTCGTATATTTTCCTTTACGAGGCCCGATGAACATAACACAGGCAAGCGCCGCAAATCCACCAAATGCATGCACAACTGTAGATCCAGCAAAATCATAAAATTCATCACCAAGAAAGTTAGTTAGGAATCCGCCTCCCCAGTGCCAAGAACCAACTACCGGGTAAAGGAAACCGACTAACAGAACGGTATAAATCATGAAACTCGAGAGCTTTATTCGCTCTGCAACTGCACCAGAAACGATCGTCGCAGCCGTGGCAGCAAACATGGCCTGGAAGATAAAATCCGTCCACCAAGTATAACCGGCATAAAGTTCAGTTTGATTAGCTATCATTGTCCCTGGATCTACAGATGCCATTCCTCCCCAACTAAAGAATTTATTAAATTCTCCTGGGTAGTGAGTGTTAAAACCAAAGAAAAAATAAGTTAATAAACCAATCGAAATGATGAAAACATTCTTGAATAGAATATTTACAGTATTTTTAGATTGAGTAAGGCCAGATTCCAAAGTCGCAAATCCAAGGTGCATAATAAACACAAGAAATGCTGAAATTAAAAGCCATAGATTATTTACTAAGAAGGTACCGTAACCAGACGTGGATGAATAAAGATCTGAAACAAATGCCGCATCAGCATCAACGTCCAAAGCTATTTCTTCATATCCACCCTCTGCAGCACCAGAATTATACTCAAGAATAGCTTGGGCATCTTTAAAAACTGCATTTGCGTCTCCCTCGAATTCCCCCTCCTCTGCAACAAGTTTAACATATGCATCCCATGCTGGCGTTTCGGGAGGAGCCGCAGATGTGACAATGGTGAGAATAAGAGAAATGAAAACACAAATGCTCCAATTTCTCGTTATATTCTTTTCTATTTTCATATTATTATTTTTTGATTTTTTAATATTTTTCCAATTTATATCTAAGGAAGGCATCGTCATTGATGACATCACTCAAAACTCTATTTAGCAAAGCGTGTGCCAAGTTTTATTAGAAATTTGGAAAGAAAAAATACGAGCTCAGCACTCTGTTATTATCAGTTAGTTATAGTCTTTTCAGCTATGCACGAGGATGCGCTTTCTGATAAGACTTCTTAAGCCTATCTGTACTAACATGAGTATAAATCTGAGTCGTTGAAAGACTCTCATGCCCAAGCAAAGTTTGAACACTTCGCAGATCGGCACCATTATCTAGTAAGTGTGTCGCAAAACTGTGTCTAAGCTTATGGGGGCTAACGCCAATAGGCAATCCAGCAAGATTTGTATATTTCTTAACGATATTTGAAATCGATCGAGTAGAAATTCGTTTCCTAGCTTTACTAATAAACAATGGTCCTTCCTTAACCTTTGCTAGATCACAATACTTGTTTAAAGCATTTAGAGCATGTGAACCAAGAGGAACTATTCTATCTTTTGAACCTTTCCCTTTGACTCGAATAGTTTCATTAAAAAAATCAAAGTGACTTAATTCCAGAGCTGCTAACTCAGCTAACCTCAGACCGGTACTATAAAAGACTTCAAGTATGCTAGCATCACGTGCCGCAGTCCATGACGGTGCCTGCCTGGGCTGTTGAACGTTAAAAGGCAAAGCCAAAAGATCTTCTACCTGCTTCAACGTAAGAACCAAAGGCAAACCTCTTTCAGCTTTGGGCAACTGAACATCAAGGAGAGGATTCACCTTCAATCCCTTCCTCCTCGTAAGATAACGATAAAAGCTTCTAATTGCCGCAAAATGTAATCGGATAGTAGATCTGGCCAATTCCCTCTTCATGCATTCAAAAAGATAAACTCTGAAATTATCAGAATTACATGACT
>Ga0114933_10003968_pt1 | contig 14092 bp, 6 predicted proteins | sample 4SBtaG_FD_89691 | JGI IMG/M metagenome (GOLD analysis project Ga0114933, IMG submission 89691) | Deep subsurface microbial communities from Kolumbo volcano to uncover new lineages of life (NeLLi) - 4SBTROV12_W25 metaG | ecosystem: Environmental > Aquatic > Marine > Volcanic | place: Kolumbo...
AGGGGTCTGGGCAAGCGGACATGCCGAAGGCTGTCCTGGGGGAGGTACGACCCTCGCGGAGGTGTCCGGCAGGTCACCGAGCAAGGTGCAGTGGTGCTTGCACCACGGAGAAACGAAACAACGTCCCCGGGTGTGATCCGGCCGGACAGCGACAGCGGACCGGCTAAAGGATCACACCCCGGCTTGCTTCACGCGCTGTCGAGGCGCTCGAAGACGAGGCCTTGCAGGCCCAGACCGACGAGGGATTGCGCGAGCTCGTCCGAACACACGATGTAGTCCCGGCTCTCGGCGAGGCGGAACAGGTGGGCGTCGGCGGGGACGGCCTGGCTGTCGATGACCGCGGTGGTGACCCATTGCGCGCGGCGCCGTTTCTTGTTGCCCCACTGCACGTCGCTGCGGTCCACGTCGACGCATTGGATGGCGCGCAGCAGGTTGACGACGTGGTAGCCCGATAGCGGGGCTCCGTTGGGATCGGTCACGTTGGCCGCGAAGACCTCGAGCTCGTTTTCGAACGCTTGCCAGGCCGCGAGCAGACGCGTGGATACGACCAGCCACGAGAGCGGCGAGTTGAGCAGATCGACGGGCTTGCCGCTGGTGACGGTCAATGTTGTCTTCGCGACCAGGTCGCCTTGGAACGGGCGGGCCTCGTTGAGCTTCCAGTAGGGCGCGGTCGTCTCGGGGAGGCGGTATTCGTGCAGCCGTTGGTAGCCGCGCTGGATGTCGGCTTCGAACAGGAGGCGGTGGAAACGGCGCATTGTCGGTGAGAGCTACCGACTTGAAGTTCGCAGCGCAAGCGCGGTTGGACGTCCGCGCTGACCACGATCGCGGCTTGAGCGCGATCTATCCATCGGTCCACTCGTCCTTCTCGATCGCGTAGGTCGAGATCCAGCGGTAGATCTGCCGACGAGCGCGCTGCATTCGCGCCGCGGCCGCGCGCACCGAGCCGGTGTCCCGCAAGATCTCCACGAGCTGCTCGCGAGGGGGCGCCGGACGTCGGCTGCTGCGCGTTGTCGGCAAGGAAATGGCGGCGGTAATCTGCTCGTCCGCCTCGTTGTCACCGTGCTCGCTCGGTGTGCGCAGCGCCGGTTTGGGCAGGAAACGCTGCAGTGTGGGGGCATCGACGAGACAGCCTGCCTCGCAGTTCGTGGCGAGCCGATGTGCCAGCCGCTGAAGGCCGCGCAGATTGTCGGGCCAAGAGTGCACCAGCAGCGACTCGACAGCGGCGGCGTCGAAGTCGAACGTCATCGGTTGACGGTCGCGATCGGTAAACCAGCGTGCTGTAAGCCAGTGCAACCACGGCAAGATGTCCGCGCGTCGTTCCGCCAGCGATGGCACGCCGATCTCCCACAGCGCCAGCCGCGCGAAAAGATCGCGTCGGAACGAGCCCGCCGCGACCGCTTGGGTAAGGTCCCGGTTCGTCGCCGCCACAACGCGGACATTCACCTCATGTGGTCGTGTGCCGCCGACCGGTCGGACAACTCCTTCCTGCAATACCCGCAGCAGCTTGGGCTGCATGGCCAGCGGCAGGTCCCCGATCTCGTCGAGCAAGAGTGTCCCACCGTGAGCGGCGACGAACACGCCGTCTTTGCGCCGATCGGCCCCGGTGAAAGCCCCGCGAACGTGGCCGAACAGCTCGCTCTCCACGAGGTTGCCGCTGATCGTGGCGCAGTTGACCGCCACAAGGTCGCCCCGACGACCGCTCAGACGATGCAGAGCGCGCGCAACCCACTCTTTGCCGGTGCCCGTCTCGCCGACGACGAGCGCAGGCGCACGGTCCGGAGCAGCCTTGGCGATAGTCTGGCGCAACTGTTGAGACGCGACGGAGACACCGATGATGTCAGGTCCGCGATCGGTAGCGGCACTCCTCAACAGCTCGCGAATACGCTCGTATACAAAGACCACGTCGCCGAGCCGAATGACGTCGCCGTCACGCAAAGCTCGCCAATGTCGACCGACGTCGCGCGCCTGACAACGCGTGCCGTTGTGGCTGCCGGCATCGCGGAGCTGGTGGGTGCGCAGCTTCTCGTTCCACGCGATATCTGCGTGATGGCGTGACACAGTGCGGTGCGCGATCGTGGCGCCATCTACCGGCGGTAAACGGCCCAAGCCAACGGGTTGACGGAGCACCGATAGCGGCGAGGCAAAGCCTTTCAGACTCGTTGGACGCACCAAGTGCAAGACACCGATCGCCGCGTCATCGCTCGCATCGACCGTGGTCTGAACTGAAAGCGTAGATGTGTTCAGCGGCTCGGACATGGGTGGGCCGCATTGTCGCAGCCCGACAGGTCATTGCAACGCGCAGGCGACAATCCGTCAGAACCGCGCGAACACAGAGAATCCGCGAACACCGCCCGGTCCGACCGGTGTGACCCACGCGCCTGGCGAGGACGGTCGATCATTCGACCGGAGCCACAGCCAAGCGCCGACGCCGCCAACGACCACGCCGGAAGCCAGAAAAATGCGGGCGTTCGTGCGGCTGTTTTCGACCAACGTGAGCTCCCGTCTGGCTGCCGACGCATCGATGGTCCCATCGTCGAGCTTGCTCTCAAGCGCCGCGGCGTCCGACGACGCGACCACCTGGAAATACGACGCGATCGCGAGCGACGCGACGCCAACGCCGGTCACGCCAACGCCGATCGAACGCCACGGGATATCGGCGCCAACGTCCTTCCGAGGCGACGGTGGCAAAGCTGTCGGGCCGGCCATGTGAACACGAGGCTTGGGGGTTTTCAGCGGTGCAGCAGCGACAACGTCCGCGCCTTTTTTGGCGGCCGCGGTCGGGCGTGGGGACGGCGGCGTTGCCGAACGCAGGCTGGCGAGATGTTTGCGCGCGTTCGCCGCCATCGGATCGTCGTTGTCCACGCGCTGGAGGAAAAGCTGATACTTGGCCGTCGCGGCTACAGTGTCCCCGTTGAGATGCAGGGCCCGCGCCGCGCTATAGAGGTAGCCGTGCGTCGTGGGATCGGTTTGGTAGGCGCTGATGTAGAGCTCAGCCGCGAGACCCAGGTGACCCTGCATCGCTTTGCGCAGCGCCACCTTGGAGATCGCGGCGGCTTCGTTGCGGCGCGCAAGCGAGGTGGATGGTGCTCCGTTGTCGCGCGGCGTCGCATAGACCGAGATGCTCAGACCAACCGCCACGAACATCGCCAAGATCGGGGTTTGTCGCCACCTCGGGCGCGCCCTGTGAATCATCGCAGAAACCGCGGTGCCGGCCCTTTTCTGGCCGGTTTGGGCAGCTCATCCAGAAAACTCGGTTTCACAACCGACGGCTGCGTTGTCGGCGCAGGCGCGGGTCGGACGGCGGCTGGCGACGGTTTGACGGCGGCTGGCGGCGGTTTGACGGCGGCTGGCGGCGGTTTGACGGCGGCTGGCGGCGGTTTGACCGGGTCTTGCTTGGACAGCGTCGAAGGAGTCGCGATCTTCGCGCTGGAGCTCGGCCGCCTCAATCGCTTCGGTTTGCTACTTCTGCGGCGTTTTGACGAGGCGATACGACGCTGCACCTGCTTCAACGCGTCCGTGATCGTCTCGTTCGTCGGGTCGAGGGCAGCGGCGCGACGCAAATAGGCCAATCGCTTCTGTCGGTCCTTCTCGAGCGTCGCGAGTTCGGCAAGCAGACGCGCTTGACCGACACGCATCGCGCGGTTGCTGTCCGAAGCTGACGGCGGCGGTTCGCCCGCTGCGCGCCGTTGCCGCGTTGGCTCGGTTGTATCGGCAGGTCTGGCAGCAGCGGGTTTGGCAGCAGCGGGTTTGGCAGCAGCGGGTTTGGCAGCAGCCGCTGGTCCATCGTCCGCCGGCGCTTTCATTGCCGGATTCGTCCGCGGAACGGCACTCGGCAGGTCCGCAGGTACCGGGTCACGGTCCGGTGGTGACAAAAGCGGGACAAACGCGGCAATCGCCAGCGCCGCGCCAGCACCAATGGCCGTCCATCCCCACGCCGGCAGTCCGCGGGAGCTCGTCGCCGCCCCGTCAACCTTTGATGCACCTGCCGCGTCCGACTCGTGGATCGGTTCGAACTCAGGGGCGTGCTTGCTGCCATCGATCGGCTGTGCCGTCGACCAGGTCGCGCCGTCGAGCCCGACATCCACGCTGCCGGTCAGCTCAACCTCAGCGGCGACGACCAACGGTATGGTTGACGAGCTGGTGGCGACACCGCCGACGCCGGCGACGGCCGCGATTGCAGCGCGCATCTGGCGGGCGTCCCTGAACCGATCGCGGGGGTCCTTGGCGAGCGCGGTCTCGATCGTGCGCGCCAACGCCGGCTCCACGGATCGGCCGGCCGCGCGGCCAATGTCCGGCGGCGCCATGTTTGCGTGCATGTACATCAAGGTCAGCGGGTTCTTGTCCGCGAAAGGGAGCCTTCCAGTGATGCAGCGAAACAGCACAACGCCGAGCGCGTACAGGTCGCTGCGCCCGTCGAGGTCTTCGCCCGCGCATTGTTCGGGGCTCATGTAGGCCGGCGTGCCCAGTGCGCGCCCGTGACCGGTCATCGTAGAACCAGCTGTCCAAGCACAGCCGAAATCGAGCACCTTGAGCAGCGCGGGTTCATCGTCGCCGACGTGGCACAGCATCAGGTTGGCCGGCTTGAGGTCGCGGTGAACAAGCCCGGCGTCGTGCGCCTCGGCGAGGCTGCGTAGCACCTGGATCGCCAGCTTCGCCGCCGCTTCATCGGTCATCGTCTCGCCGGCCTGCTCCATGCGCCGTAGCCGCGCTGCCAAGGTCTCACCGCGCAGCAACTCCATCGCCAGGTAGAACGCCCCGTCGTCATTCTGCCCGACATCGAAGACACGAACCGTATTGGGGTGAGACAGCCCAGCCGTCAGCCGCGCCTCCTTGTAGAAGCGCCGCACGAGCTCGTCGCCGGCGCTGTCATCACCGCGCGCGAGAAGTTTCAGCGCAACGGGCTGCGTGGTGCTGACGTGCGACGCTTCATAGACCGCGCCGAAACCGCCGCGTCCGAGCAGCCGCTCGACTCGATAACGACCGGCGACGATGCTGCCCGGCTGGTAGCGCGTTACATCGACGGCCAGTTCCGTGGCGTCGATCGTTTGCACGCCATCGTCGGGACAATACCTCGTGTCCGTATCGCGGCCGCACATCGGACAGCGGCGAGCCGCAGGAGGATCCGGTAAGTCCAGCGACGACGGCACCAAGCGCCTCCGATATCCTGGCATCGGCGCCCGAAACGGGCGACGAACCACGGCACGTGCCCACAAGCGAGCGGTTTGCGGCGCACTGCCAATTAAGCGTGAGGCATCGTCACGGCGGTCGCCCAACCTGTCAAACCTGCGCGATGACTTGGCTGCGACTACTGTTGCTGCATCTTCGCTAGCGTCTGCACGACGTTGCGGTCCATGCCGAGCTTGTGGGCCGCGACATCGACATCGCCATTGGCGTCCTTGAGCGCCGCCATCACGACCGCAAGATTGGGCGCCGCAGCGGTCTCGGCCTGGGTCTCCTTGCCCGCGGCTTTGCGGTCGCGCGTGCTGTCCTGAACGCCCTTCATCGCCAGCCTGAACTCGAACGTGGCGGGCCCGACCGTCAGCTTATTGCCCGGCATCAGCTTGGCTTCGGTCACCTTCGCGTCGTTGATGAACGTCCCATTTTCGCTGGACATGTCGACCACCAACAGGTGGCCTTTGCGCGGCTTGAGCTGGACGTGTTTGCGCGAGCACAGCGCGTCGTCGACCTGGATGAAGTTCTGGGCCCCGCGACCGATCGTCACGGTCCGTTGGCCGACGTGGAAATTCTTGCCTGCGACCGGGCCCTTGATGCCAACCAGCCAATTGATCTTGGCCGCCGGAGCCGGAGTCGTGGCGACTTTGCCGGTCGTACCACCGCCCGCGCGACCACCGGTCCTCCGCGCGCCGCCTCGCGCCGCGGGCTTCTTGCGGGCGGCCTCGGCTTCAGCCTGTTGTTTTTGCAGGTAGAAGGCGTAGGCGACGACGGCGATGACACCCACGCCGATCATGACGATGCCGATGACGGGCATGTGGCCTCCCGACGAAGTTCTAAAACGTTATGTATGTAACGCAATAGGATTGTAACACGATAGATGTAGATTCATGCTGCCGCTCAATCCCCGTCGTCCCGTGTGAGCGTCGGCAACGCGACGGTGTGGGCCTGGTGTATGTCGCCAAGCGCGATGGCGCGCGTCGCGTCTTCATGCAGGGTCGAGGGCGCTTCGTCGGCCGCTGTCGGTGATGAAGCCGGCGTCTGCACCGCTTGCGTCGGCGCGCTGTGGAAGGCGACCTGCCACTCGGCGGGATCGATCGCGTTGACCAGCGACGACAGCGAATCATCGTCGTTATCGGTCGTCTGTGACACAGGTTGCGGTTGCGCGCTGGGCTCGGTTTCGTCGGCGACCAGGCGCAGATGTCCAGCCTTCTTGCGCCGCTGCAAATTGCCGAGAAGCTCCTCTTGCTGCGCCAATGTCGGCAGCGCCATTGTCGAGCCAGATGGTCCCTTCCGCATCGGTTCGTCGGCTTCCGGCTCGCTCATACCCGACGGATCTTCTTGCCGATCCCAAAACGAGCCCCGTCGTTGTCGCGCCGGTTTGTTGTCCAGCGTCGGCATCGCGCGCGTGCCGCTGTCGTCATCCTTGCGGCCCATATCAGCCTCCGTGGTCACGCCTTCAGGGCTTGGGTAGCTCGATGACATCGTCGAACGAGATCGAGCCGATGTGATCGCCGGAAACGACAACGTAGCCACCGTAGTTCTTGTCGCTCGGACCGGTCTTGTGCGTCACGGATGGGGTGGCCGGCATGGCATCGCCCACCTTCCACATCCAAGCGGACAGCGTCGTGCCGTCGTAGCGCAGGCGGAGATGGGCGTCGGTGTTGGTCGGGTATTTGGCCGTCGCCGCCTTGACCACGCTGTTGTTGACGACCAAACGGATCCCACCAGCGCCAAAGTCGGTGCCCATGCCCTTCTTTGGTGTCGTGCCCCAGCCACAGCCGTCCTGCGGCTTTGCGCTGTTGAGGAAGAACGCGGGCTCCGCGCCCGTCGTGTTGAACGTCACACGCAGATCAAACTTATCGCGCCAGACGATGTCTTTGCCGATGCCGCCGTGCTTGCTGCACGCGCCGCCATGCACCACGGCCTTGCCACCCGCGATCTTGACCTTGCCGTGCGCTTGCACCCAGCCGTTGCCGACCGTCGCGGAATCAGCGCGATTGAAGTCATCGATGACCGTGAACGTCGGTGGAAGCTTGCCCAACCACCACGTCGCACGCGGGTAGTGCAGTAGCTCGTCGGCCTTGAGCGCCCTGTTGCTGATGCGAATGGTGTCGATGACCCCGTCAAAGGCCAGGTCCGGCTTGGAACGGTTGCCAAAGCTGAGCGTCTTGGCGGCGTACTGGGTCGGTGTCTTGGTCTTGTCACCCTCCCACTTGGACGCGATCTCTTTGCCGTTCTCAAAGACCTTGAACACCGACGCTTTGCCACCGCCAGCGAACGACCCCGCCACCGCAGCCGCGCACCATTTGCTCGCGGTGGCGCACGTGGACGTGCCGACGATCTTGTTCTGAGGCCCAGACTCGTACTGCAACAGGATCTTGCCGCCACCGACGTTGTAGCCGGCGTTGTAAGCACCGCCGTCGTCGTTGGACACCATGTGGAACTGCGACGCCTTGTTGGCCCACGACCGGGACTCGAACGTCACCGCCTGTCCTGCCTTGAACACCCCGGCGCTTGAAGACGGTAGATACGCGCGCGTCGACGAAGCCTTGCCCCCGAAGTTGAGCCCAAACCCACGTCCAGCCCCGGCCAGCGCCGGCTCGTTGCCGCTCGGAGACAAGACAGCATCGCGCCGCCACGAGCTCGCGTCAGGTGTGCGCCCCGAGACGACATCGTTCATGCGCCACCAGCCGTAATAACCGGTGCAGGGCGACAGCAGCGCATTGCACTTGGTCTTCTTGTCCAGCGCGGTGACCCAGATCGGCAGCGCCTTGGCACCCGCGTTGCCCCAATGCAGCTTGTACTTGTGGAACGCGTACGTGCCGCCGCTCGCGGTCGGGCTGGTGTGCGCCAGGAAGCGAACCCGAGGCACGCCACGAGCGCGTTTGGCGATGTAGTCAGCGCTCTTGGCGACCTTGTGAATGATGACTTCGTCCAGCGCGCCCTCAAACAAAGTGGCAGCGTTGTCCGAGCGATTGTTGGCGCCTATCCAAATCGGCCGCTTCTTGGTGGCATTGAAGCTTTGCGTCGCGTCCGCCTTGGTGTCACGGGCGATACCGTCGATGTAAAGCGTCCCCTTCTTTGTTGCCGCGTCGCGAACCACGGCGACGTGGACCCAGCGTCCGTTGGGAAAGGCACCGCTCGTCAGGTAGAGCCCCTTTCCGCCCGCAGCGAGCGAGAGCGTCAGGCCCGACTTGCTGGCGTAGAAGCCGACCTCCTCGGTCCCGACTGTCTCCGTACCGAGGATGAACGATGTCTTGGTGGCGTCTGCCTTGCGCCAAACCCAAGCCTCCATCGTCCAAGCTGTGGTAGCGGTCGCCGTCCACGCGTAGCCGGTCTCGACTCGCTTGCTGCCACCAAATGCCAGCGCGCCGGATTTGTCCCCAAACCGCCCGAGCGCGGCGGTTGCGCCCACCACCTTGCCGTTGTGCGTGCCGGTCACGTCCTTGCCGTCGCCGTCGAGCTTCCAGTACGCCGCGACGTCCTTGAGGTCGGTGTCGCTGTGCGGTCGCGCGCCGAGGAGCTCGAAATGCGTGCCGTGCGCGGGTTGCCACGGCGTCGTCTCGGTCACACGCAGGTCGTCGTAGTCGGGCTGGGCTTTCGGCGTGTAGCGGGTCCCGTAAGGCGCCTTGCTGTGGACGTAGGTGGCGATTTCTGTGGGGCTGAGCATCCGCGAATGGACGATGAATTCGTCGATCAGCCCACCGAATTGGTTGGTTGCGAGCGTGTACTTGTTGGGGTCATAAGCTCCCAAATACAAGGTGTTGTTGGGGAAACTCCACGTCTCGTTGCCACTATACACATGCTGTGCAGCTAGCTTGCCGTCCACATACAGCATCGCGATGCGGTCCCGGTCGACGACGAGCGCCACGTGGTGCCAAGTGTCGGCGGCTCCCGCATCGGCGTACATCTTCGTGTTGTAGTGGCCAGCGAACACTCCGAGGCCCGGATTTACGCCAGGGTTCTTGTTGTTTTTCGGCTGGTGCTCGATGGCCCATGTGTTCCCGCCGCCGTAACTAAAGGTAACCATCGGGCGATCGGCGCCGCTGGGCTTCGGCGCCTTGAACCACATCATCATCGTGAATTGTTTTGCGGTCCCGAGTATTGGCGTGGAAAGCTTCGGTGCTTTCTTCAGTCCATCGACATTGAGCGCCTGGCCAAGCCCAGTCGAACCGGCCGCGAACCCAACGGCTTGTCCAGCAGTTGCGGCCGCGCCGGTGATTTCGTCCTGCGGTGTACCGTCGAACTTGAGATAGTGTCTCACGCTGCTATCTGAAATCCCGTTGACCAACGGGATTTCAACCGGCTCATTCGTCCGCCGCGCAGTCGACGCCCCCGGCTTGCCGCTCGCGTCCGGCGCGCCGATGTTCGCGTCCATCGACGCCCAACCATTCGCTGTCCACGCCGGGCACACCGCGCCGTTGGCGGGGCTCCAGACAGTCGGACAGTCATCTTGACTGCCCGCGAGACCGTCGTGGTCGAGGTCACCAGGTGGTGGCGGGGTAGGCGGCGTGCACGAGCCATCGCTGCACGGCATGTGCCAGGAACTCAGCGGGTAATGGAGCAGCTCGTCCGCGGCGAGCGCGCGATGCATGATCCGCAGGTCGTCGACGTCCGTGTCGCTCATTCCCGAGTTGTATGGCACACCGGCGAAGCCACCGGGCTGCTTGTCGGTCACCCGAGGTCCGGCCTCGACGCCGTCGACGAAGAGCGCGTTCTCATCGCCAGCGAAGTGACGCACGCCGGCTGCGTGGTGCCACTTGCCGTCGTTGAAATTCGCCTTCGACTTGATGGTGCTCGCGCTGCCACCGTTCTTGGCGCCCCGGCTCTGGAAATAGACCACCTTGGACGCGAACAGGTGCTTCGCGACATTGCTCGAACCGGTGGTGTTCAGGATCACGGCATCGCCGGCGGTGGTTGAGAAGCTGCCTTCTGAGCTGAATCGGTCGGCGGCGCCGAAGTCGAACTGTTTGGCGGAGGGGATCACCAATTCCTGCTTTGCCGCCAACTTGAATCGTAAGCCGGTCAGGTGCCGACCTGCGATGCGCTCAGGCGCGTTCTTCAGGGTCGCGTGGTGCCGGTAGACGGTCTCGTCGATCGCCCATTTGCCGCTGATATCGTCCAAGCGCCACCAGCCGGCGTACCCGAGGCACGATGACAACAACGCGTCGCACTTGGTCTTCTTGTCGAGCGACATGACCCACGTCGGCAGCGCCTTGGCCGCCGGGTTGCCCCAGCGCAGCTTGTAGCCGTGGTAGCTGAACTTGCCCGCGCTGTTCTTCTTGGCATCGGTGGCAGCGAAGAACCGAACGCGCGGCAGGCCTCGTGCGCGCTTGGCGAGATAGTCGGCGCTCTTGGCGACCTTGTGGATGATGACCTCGTCAATGGCGCCGCTCAGATAGTACTTGTTGTAGCTCTGTCCAATCTGCGCGATTGGCGGCTTGCTGCCAGCAAACTTGCCCGGCGACTCCTTCGTGCTGATGTTGCCGTTGGAGTCCCCGCGAAGCACACCATCGAGATACAGCTGCGAACGTGCCCCATTCCAAGTGACAGCGACGTGGTACCAACGATCGGCGGCGAGCTTGCCGGGTGCCCAGATCATGCCGCTGCTGCTGGAAAACGCGATCCCGCACGGGTTCTCACCATTGCCCGATTCAAGCACCAGCAAGCTGGCGCCGACACCGCCGGCAGGTGGTGAGTTGAAGATGGTCTGATGAATGCCACTTTTGCACGGTGTCGACGTCTTGAACCACGCCTCGATGGTCCCCACGGCCGGCAACAGCTGGTCGCTGAGCTTGGTCGTGTCGATCTCGACGCTTGCGTTACCCGCGAAGGCCAACGCGCCATCGGGATCACCAAAGCGTCCCAACGTCGGCTTGGTCGACTTTGGTATCCCACCCGCGCCCGAAACGACGTCCTTGCCATCCCCATCCAGCTTCCAATACGCCACGACGTCCTTGAGGTCCGTGTCGCTGTGCGGCCGCCAGCCAATGATCTCCTGGTGCGTGCCGTGCGCCTTCTGCCACGGCGTCGTCTCGGTCACGCGCACGTCGTCGAAGTCGGCCTGCGCGCCGGGCGCGTAGTGGGAGCCGTAAGGCGCTTTGCTGTTGGCGTAAATGGCGATCTCGCTCGGGGTGAGTACACGACGCAACACCACCAGGTCAGACAGGTCACCCTTCCACCGGCGATCGGACGTCGCACTGCCGGCCCCGATGGTGAGCACCGGCTTGTTGGGGGCGATGACGCACTCTTTCAGCGGCACAGAGACATCCAAACGACCGTCGACGAAGATCGACGACCGACCCTTGTCGTTGACGAACACCAGGTTGTGCCACTTGCCGTCGTCGACCCGCGTCTTCGTTTCCGCCGCGGTGGTGTGCCCGCAACCATCCTGCGACCACGCGACTTTGCCCAGATGGTTCTTGAGCGCGTAAAGGACGATGTTCAACCCGCCGCCGGAGTGACGCAGGCCGATCGGGTACTGCTCAGCTGCGCCGCCCGTTGCGACGGTGAGCTTGTCGTGGCGCATCCACAACGAGAAGCTGTAGCTCTTGGAGTTGATCTCAAGGGAGCTGGAAGCGGGCGTTTTCAGCACGTTACCTGCAGAGCCGTCGAACGTGCTCGCCGTTGATTTGCCCAATGGTCCATCGATCGCTTTGACCGAGCCGCTGGTCGTGTTGTTGCTCGCCGCAGACGCGTCGTTTCCGTTGCCGTTCAGCGGCCAGTAGCCGACCACGCTCGAATCCAAGATCCCGTTGACCAGCGGGATCTCCACCGGCTCATTGCTCCGGGCCCACGTCGACGCGCCGGTCTTGCCGCTCGCGTCGGGCTGCCCCACGTTCAACGCCCGGCTCTTGCCGTAGCCCGTCCCCGTCCACGCCGGACAAACCGCACCGTTCGCAGGGCTCCAGGTCGTCGGGCACTTGTCCGCGCCGCCGATCAACCCATCGTGGTCGTAATCGACCGCCAGGCTCTTACAGACGCCGGTCTTGCAGGCGCCTTTCACGCTACCGATCGAGCACGCCGTCCCGTCCGCCACGTTCGTCTTCGTGCACCCGTTCTTGCCGTCACAACTATCCGTCGTGCATGCGTTGGCGTCGTCGCACTGCTTGGCGTCGGCCTTGTTCGTGCAGCCCGTCTTGGCGTCGCAGCCGTCGACCGTGCACGAGATCCCGTCGCCGCAGTCCACCTTGGGCCCCGCCGCGCACTTGCCGGCCTTGCAGGTGTCGTTCTTGGTGCACTTGCTGCCGTCCTCGCAGCTCTTGGCGTTGGGCGTCGTCACGCAGCCCTTGACCTTGTCGCACGCCTCGTTGGTGCACTCGTTCTTGTCATCGGGGCAGGTCACGGCAGCGCCCGCCACGCACTTGCCGGCCTTGCAGCTGTCTACCCCGGCCTTGCCCGTGCACTTGTTGCCGTCGCTGCACGGCTTGGTGTTGGGCGTCTTCTTGCAGCCGATCTTGGCGTCGCAGCTGTCGTCCGTGCAGACGTTCTTGTCATCACAGGGCAGCGGGTTGGCGCCGACGCACTTGCCCTTGCCGTCGCACTTATCGGTCTGGGTGCACACGCTGCCGTCGCTGCACGGCCCACTGTTGTTGGCATAGGCGCACTTGTCGTTGGCGCAGCTGTCGGTGGTACACGGGTTTTTGTCGTCGCAGTTCTTGCCCTTGCCGGTGCAGCCGCCCTTGCCGTTGCACACGTCGCTGACCGTGCAGCTGTTGCCGTCGTTGCAGCTCGTCCCGGTCTTGATGTTGGTGAACTTGCAGCCGGTCTTGGCGTCGCAGGTGTCGGTCGTGCAGACCTTGCCGTCGTTGCACACCAGGGTCTTGCCGGGCACGCACTTGCCAGCCTTGCACGCGTCGGGCGCGGCCTTGATGCCTGTGCAGACCGTGTTGTCGCTGCACGCGTTCTTGTCGTTGTTGGTGAACGTGCAGCCGGTCTTCTTGTCGCAGCCGTCGTCGGTGCACGGATTGCCGTCCTTGCAGATCCGGCTCACAGCGCTACACGCGCCCGACTTGCAGGCGTCCTTCTCGGTGCACGCGTTGCCGTCGGTGCAGCCAGCGCCGTCCTTGACCGCGGTATTCTTGCAGCCGCTCTTGGCGTCGCACGAGTCGGCCGTGCACACGTTGTTGTCGTCGCAGTTGACCGTCGTCCCGCCGCACTTGCCGGCCTTGCAGGCGTCCTTCTCGGTGCACGCGTCGCCGTCTGAGCACGTGCCGCCGTCCTTGACCGCCTTGGACTCGCAGCCCTTGGCCTTGACGCACACATCGGCTGTGCAGGCGTTGCCGTCGTCGCACTTGACCCCAGCGCCGGGCGCGCATTTTCCGGCTTTGCAGACGTCGGGGCTGGCTTTGGTCCCTGTACAGACGTCGCCGTCGCCGCACGTGTCGGTGTTGTTGGCGTACTTGCAGCCGGTCTTGGCGTCGCAGCTGTCGTTGGTGCACGGGTTGGCGTCGTCGCAGTCCTTCTTCTTGCCGACGCACTTGCCGGTCTTGCAGGTCGCCCCGACCGTGCAGGCGTTGCCGTCATCGCACGCCCCGGTGTGCTTGCTGAACTGGCACTTGTTGGCCTGGCAGCCGTTCTTCGTGCACGGATCGCCGTCGTCGCACTGCTTTCCGACGCCCGCGCACTTGCCGGCGCCGCACTTGTCTTCCTTGGTGCAGCCATTGCCATCGTCACACTTAGCCGCATCGGCGAGCTTGGTGTGTTTGCAACCTTTGCCCTTTTCACAGCTGTCTTTGGTGCAGCCGTTGCCGTCGTCGCAGCTCGGCGCCTTGCCGCCCTCGCATTTGCCAGCCTTGCACGTGTCTTCGTTCGTGCAGGGCTCGCCGTCGGAGCACTTGGCCGTGTTGTTGGTCTTCTTGCACCCGGTCTTGGCATCGCAGCTGTCGTCGGTGCAGACGTTGTTGTCGTCGCAATC
>Ga0114933_10003973_pt1 | contig 14079 bp, 15 predicted proteins | sample 4SBtaG_FD_89691 | JGI IMG/M metagenome (GOLD analysis project Ga0114933, IMG submission 89691) | Deep subsurface microbial communities from Kolumbo volcano to uncover new lineages of life (NeLLi) - 4SBTROV12_W25 metaG | ecosystem: Environmental > Aquatic > Marine > Volcanic | place: Kolumbo...
CACGACCATGCTGTCGGAGGGAAGGTCCCACATCGGCCGGTGGATTGCCGCGCGGTGGTCCTCGTCGAGGACGTCCGCGTGTGACCGGAGCCGGATGGAGCGGTTCGCCACAGAGTGTGGCGGAAAGGCCGAGGCTGCGGCTCAGGGTCGGCGGTTTCGCCACACTTTGTTGCGGCATTGCGAAAGAAGCTCGGACCCTCGAACGTCTCAGGGGCGTGGAAAAGCTCCGTGCCGTGATCCGACGTGGCTGGGCGGTGGTGTTCGGTCTGGGCCTCTCTCTGGTCTTGGGCATGGTCGAGATCGCCGGCTGGCACCCCTCGCTGACGGAGCCGCCCTTTCAGTCCGCGCCGGAGTGGTGGTTGTCCTGGTTGGCCGCACCGGTCGTCTATGTGGGGATGCTCCCCGTGCTCGGTCTGATCGACGTGCTGTTGCTGGGCGCGATGGCCACCCACCCGGTCCGTCCGCGCTGGTGGACCGCGCTGATCACGATCTCAGCGGTGCTCGCCTGGACCTTCCTCGGCGTGGTGGTCCTGGGCATCGGCGTCTGACACGGGAAGACCCGGACCCCCTCGTGGGAGCCCGGGCCGTGTTTGGTCAGAGAGTCAGTCGGAGAGCGTGAGCTTCTTGAGCTCGTCGCCACCCAGGACCAGCTTGACCTCGCCGACGGACTCGGCGATCTCGGCCAGCTTGTCGAGCTCCTTCAGACGCCGGAGCGTCGGGTTGGACTCGAGCAGCTTCGCCGTGTTGAGGAGCTGGCGCGTGTGCGCGACCTCCTCGCGGCGGCGGATGGCCTGGGCCTCGGCCTCCTTGCGGGCGACGGTCACCTTCTTGAGGATGTCCTTCACCTCGCCTGGGAGCACGATGTCCTTGACGCTCGCTCGCTCGACGGCGACGCCGAGGCCCGGGAGCAGCTCCCGCGTGCGCTCGGTCAGCGCCTCGTCCAGCGCGCGCTTGTCGGCCTGGAGCTCCTCGAGCGCCTTGGCGCCGACGACCTCGCGCAGGGCCAGCTGGACCGCGGTCCAGATCATGGCCTCGACGGTGTCGTTGCGCGCGAAGACGAGCGGGTCCGTGACCCTCCAGGTGACGACCGGCTTCACACGGAGCGTGATCGGGTCGGCGGTCAGGAGATCCTGGGCCGCCAGCTCGAGCGCCCGCAGAGCGAGATCCACGGTCCGTGTACCCCAGCGGGTGCCGTTCCAGATGCGCAGGCGTCCGGCCTCGACGACCTCGACCGGCTCTGCGTCACGGAGCAGCACGAGCGCGGAGCCCTCGGCGACCTCGGCCTCGGTCCAGGGACCGCGGTGGCCGAGGAGCGCGTCGGTCTCGGTCAGCGGCTCCGGCCGAGCTTCGACGTCGAGGACGATGTGGCGGACCTCGCCGGCCTCGGTCCAGATGCGCCAGGTGCCGGCGCCGAAGGTACGGAACAGGCCGCCGTTGAGCACGACGACCAGGCGCTCCCGGGCGCCGACGGTGAGGGTGACGGTGCCGTTCAGGCCGCGCGGGACGGCGTCGACGAGGGCGACGCCCTCGACCACGGTCTTGGAGAGATCGATGCGGGTCCACTCGGCCAGAGCGAAGCCGGTCCAGACCCAGTGCACACCGGGACCGAAGAGGCGCTCGAAGCGGCCGTCGAGGGTCAGGATCACGCGCTCGGTGCGGGTGACCTCGAGACGAGTCATCATGATTCACCTCATTCAGAGGGTTTCGCGGGAGAAAGGGGGGACCGTCCATGACCACCTCGCGAGCGAGGCTGCTCCCACGGCAAAGGGCGGAGCGGCTGGCGGCGATCCAATACAGACCGGCTGGCCGTCGCCCGGCACTCTCAGCGGTGGAAACCGGCCATGGCGCGGCCGGGAGTTACGGCTCTTAGGACCGTTGGGGGATGACGGGAGTCGAACCCGCTACCTACAGATTATGGGTCTGTCGTTCTACCAATGAACTACATCGTGCCGCTCGAGGTCGAAGCGCGGAACAGCTTATGGGGACGCCCGGCCGCCGCTCACCGTTCGAGGTGGGCGGCGCGAGTCTGTGCACGCGATCCGATGACGTCAACCCCGATCGGGCGAAAGACCCACCACGAACTGCCACTGCATCGAGATGCCATCGAGGACACCGCGTTCGTACCAGAGCTTCACCGCGGGCCCGTGACCGACGCGGACGGGGAACTCGGCTGTGTTGCCGTAGCGGAGCCAGGCCAGGCGTGCATAGACGGCCGGCCCGGCCTCGCTTCCACTCTCCGGACCGTCGACCTTGTTCCACGTGTAGTCGAACCACACCACCCCGGCGGTCGCTGTGAGGGTGTGCCGCCGGAGCGATCCCACGACTCCGGCGTCGACTCCGGCGAGGCCGACCGTGGCGTACTCGACGAGGCCCGGGGACTGGTGCCCTTCCACCAGCGCAGAGGCCGTGGCCCCGAGTGGTGTGCCCACGGTCAGCCCGACGCGGTGACCGACCGCGGCGCCGTACGCTCGGAAACCCGCGAGCCCGCCCTCGACCGCGATGAGGCCCGTCGGGCTCCACTCAGCGCCAGGCCCGCGGAGGTACCACGCGGGCGCGCGGCGGTTCTGGAAGGTGCCGCACTCGCCGAACTCCTCGACGTGCCAGGCCCGCTCGGAGACCCGCTCGGCGACGACGACGCAGTCCAGCGCCCGATCGAGCCGTGCGAGGTCAGCGTCGTTTGCCTGAACCCACCGGAGATCGTTTCGGGTCCTGGAGGCGAGCAGGTCTCGCTCCTCGGTCGTGCGCGTCATCAAGACGAGGGTGTCGCCGAGTCGGTCGGCGCGCTTGTCGAGGCGGAACGTGAGCTCGTCGAGGTCGACACGGTCCTCGTGCGCGGCCGCGGTCGAGATCAGGAGGGGGAGGAGCACGTCCGAAAGCTACCCGCGTGGTTGCCCGCTTCGCCGGTCGAGACCGGACGGCCTCACTACCAGAACTTCCACCATGGGTTGGCCTTCTTCAGCGCCGAGGCCCGCCCGGCGTCGAGGATCTCGTAGACGCCACCGGCTTCCAGCACGTCGAGCAGTGCGTCGAGGCCGTACTGGAGCTTGTGGTTCATCTCGTCCTCGTGCAGCCAGACCACGGCGAAGATCTCGATGGAGCGGCCGTCGTCGGTGCGTGCGATCCAGCCCTCGGGGTCGTAGGGCGGATCACGTGGACGTCCAGGTGGACCCGGTCCGAGATGATCTCGTGCCAGACGAACTCAGGGGTCCCGAAGCGCTCCTCGAACCAGCGCTCGACCGCCTCGCTGCAGGCCTCGTCGAACTCCGGCGCGACCCAGCCCTCCTCCGGGGCTTCGTGCCGGAAGATGGGCGTGCCGTCTCCGCTGCGTTCCTCCCCCGACATGACTTTCAGGAACCCGTGCTGCGTTGCAGCGCGGGGCTCCCAGAGACTCAGTACTCCTGGTAGGCCGCGGTGTCCGCGCTCCGCTGGTTCTTCTTCATCGCGTCGACGAAGCCCTTGACCATCGAGATCGAGGGCTTCTCCATGTTGTAGAAGAGGAAGGAGAACAGGTTCGAGGCCTGGATGTACTTGTAGACGTGGCGCCAGTGCTCGATGCCTTCGAGGTGCCGCGCGAGGGTCACGGGCCGGAAGTAGAACTCCCGGTAGAACTGGCGGTGGTACTCGATGAGGTCCTCGGACTCGAGGCCCCAGGGCACGAAGGTCGGCTCCCAGAAGGACTTCTCGCTCGTCGTCTCGTTGATCACGCGACCCCACTTGGAGCCCTCGCGCTGCCAGACCTCCATCTGAGGGGTCTTGGGCAACAGCGTGTTGATCTGGACGGTGACGTCGTGGAGCGGGATCGACTTCGCGAACTCGATGGTCTCGCGGATCGTCTCGTGGGTGTCCGGCATGTGGCCGACCATGAAGAAGGCCTTGGGCCGCAGCCCGACCTCGTGGGCCCAGGTGATGGCGTTCCGGATCTTCTCCTTGGTGATGCCCTTGGAGATGAAGTCCAGGACCTCGTCCGAGCCGCTCTCCACGCCGAAGCGGGTGCGCCAGCAGCCGGCGTCCTTCATCTTCTGGAGCATCTCCTTGTCGACGACCTCGACCCGGGAGGAGCAGGTCCAGCTGACCTTGACCCCGCGGCGGATGATCTCGTCGCAGATCTTCATCACCCGGCGCTTGTTCGCGCAGAAGAGCGAGTCGACGAAGGCGATGTCCTGGACCCCGAAGTCCCGGACCATGTGCTCGACCTCGTCGACGACGGCCCTGGGATCCCGACTTCGGTAGCCCGTCCGGGACTTCTGGCAGAAGGCGCAGGCGTGGGGGCAGCCGCGCGAGCTGACCATCGCGAACTTCGGCATCGCGTGCTCGTCGACCGGCACGGGCTTGTAGAGGTTCGGCGGCAGCAGGTGGCGCGCGGGGAAGGGCAGCTCGTCGAGCTTGCGGAAGACCTTGCGATGCGGCGTGTGGTGGACCGTGCCGTCATCGAGCTTGTAGACGATGCCCTCGACGTCCTCCTTCTTCATCCGGCCCAGGTAGTGGTCGACGACGTCGCACATCGTGTGCTCGCCCTCGTGGATGACGCCGATGTCGAAGCAGTCGTGCTGCATCGCCTCGTCGGGCAAGAGCGTCACGTGGTAGCCGCCGAGCACGACGGGCACGCTCGGCATGGCCTCCTTGAGCTTCCTGGCGAGGTCGACGGCCCCGTCGAAGACCACGGTCGTGGAGCCGATGCCGATGATGTCGGGCTTGAAGTCCTCGATCCGGCGCACGGTGGCCGGGATGTCCAGCTTCTCGGCGGCGGCGTCGATGCAGGCGACGGTCTCGCCGCGGCGCTCGAGCACGGCCCCGATGTACAGCAGGCCCAGGGGCGCCGAGTTGTAGAAGAGGTAGGAAGTGACGGGGTCCACGTGCCCGTCGCGAAGGACCGAGTCCAGCGGCGGATTGATCAGGATGATGCGCACGAGGGTCCTCCGGGGGGCCAGAGCATAGCGCCCGTCTCGGAGTGTTAGGGTCCCCTCCCAACGGAGGTTGCAGCTGGCCGGGCCCGACGTCTTCAGCGACATGCTGGTGGGCCAGGAGCGGATCGTCTCCGTCCTTGGCGCTCCGGGCGTCGTCATGGACAAGCGGATGACCTGGTGGCAGGTCGGACTGACGGACTACCGCATCCTCGTGGTGCGCATGTCCAGCGAGGACGGCACCACCTGGCACACCGACGTGCGCTGGGCGAAGGATCGGCCCGGCGTGGTGGTCGCCCAATACCCCCGAGCCGGCGAGGCGCGGGCGCGGCTGGAGCTCCAGGGCTTCGCCGAGCACGTCGTCCTGATGGAGATCGACCAGCCCGACGTGCATCCCCACCTCCAGGCCTTCCTGCAGGCCTGGGGTCCGGTCGAGGGCGTCCCACACATCCCGATCGCCAACGACGCGCCCAAGGCCGAGGAGGGCAAGGCCGACCAGCAGCGGCTGATGGCGGCCATCGCCGGGGGGCTCCTGTTCATCGTCTTCTGCTGTGGCTGCGGCGGCGTGATGGTCTTTCTTCGCGACACCATCGTGGGGCTCGTCTCCGGATGAAGGACCTGGCCCGCTGGGCCTTTTGGGTGCCGTTGAGGGACCTGTTGGACCCCCATCGGCCGGAGCAGATCGCGCGGCTCTACCCCCTGTGGCGGGCCCAGTACCAGGCCGGCGGGGCCCAGCGCGAGCTCATGCGCGAGGAGCTCAGGCTCTGCTTCGGAGCCGGCGAGGACGTGGTCCGCGAGGCCTACCGAATCGCCTTCCGGGTCCACATGGAGGAGCTCCTGCTGGGCAAGCTCGATCCGGACACGGTGGGCCTCTACATGCGTTGGCAGGGGCGGGCGAACCTGGACGCGGCGCTCTCGCGGGGCAAGGGCGCGGTGCTCTGCCTCCCGCACGCCGGGAACGTGATGATGATGATCGCGCTCCTGAGCCTGTCCGGCTACCGCTACACCCAGTACGCGGCGCGCGGGTTGGCCCCCCAGGACGTGGCCGAGGCCAACCCCCGCGAGTTCGGTCACAACCGTTGGCGGACGGCGGTTCGCCAGGCCCGCGAGGACAACGAGGACCGGCTGCCCGCCTCCTTCCTCACGCTGAACACGTCGGTGCGCGAGCTCTACCGGCGGCTCGGTCGGAACGAGACCGTCGGCATCGCCTTCGACGGCCGCATCGGCAACAAGTTCGCCCCCTTCGACTACCTGGGCCGGACGGCGCTCTTGAACCCCGGTCCCTTCCGCATGGCGGCCTCGACCGGGGCGGCGCTGGTGCCGATGTTCAACGCTTGTCCGGCCGAGGGGCCCAACGTCTGCGAGGTCGGGGAGCCCATCGTGTCCAACGACTGGCGCGAGCTCGCCGAGCGCTACCTTGCGGCGGCCCAGGCCTGGCTCCGGGCCCACCCCGCCGAGTACGGCATCTGGCTGGCCCACGCCCGTGAGCGGTGCGCGGTCGACGACCACCCCTTCTTCGTCGACTACGCGCCGGACGAACGCTGGCGGAAGTGGGCTTAGCGCTCGGAGACCTCGCCCTTGGTGACCTTGGTGTCGACCTTGTTGACCAGCAGGTTGTCGATCCAGACCCAGTGCGTGTAGTTCGGGTCGGTGGCGTGATCGACGTAGACCTGGACCTGGATGGCGTGGGTCGAGGAGCCGGTCAGCCACTGGTCGCCCAGCGTCTTCCAGGAGAAGGCGCCGTACCAGTCGATCCAGCTGCGGCCGATGTACGCGGAGCAGTCCGAGGTGCTGTATTCCCAGACCTCGACCCGGGTCTTCTGGCTCGACGAGAGCGTCTGGCTCTTCGCCTGCAGCAGCACGTTGTACGAGGTCGCGGAGCTCACGGGGATGCAGTCGCTGCGGGTGCTGCGACCGGAGCTCTGATTGCTGACGGCGCCGATGCCCAGTGAGCCGCTCGGCGCGTAGCCGTTCCCGTCGGTCGAGGTCCACCCGATGCTCGTGCCGGCTACCGCTCCGGTGGTCCAGTACTGCAGGTCTCCGCTGTCATCGAAGTGCGCGCCCGCCGCGAGCGTCTCGGTGCAGTCGGGCACGTAGTTGCCGTCCAGGTCCACCGAGTCGTCGGTGCCGGGGCACATGTCCCAGGGGTCGAAGACGCCGTCACCGTCGGTGTCGGTGACGTACGAGGAGATCTTTCCGGCGTCGGCCGAGGAGAGGAGAAGCGCGAAGAACATGGGGCCTCCTTTAGGTGGATGTCCTTGATCAAGGGGGCCGCGCTGCTTCGGTTTCACCGCTACTCTGGGCCGGTGTTGTTGCTCCTGGCCTGCGCCGCCCCCCTGCCCCTCGACTCCGCCGAGCCGAGCCCGCACATCCGGCTGAGTCCCTGGCAGATCGACTTCGGCGAGAGCTCCGAGCCGGTCACCGGGTACCTCACGATCCTGAACATCGGCGACGACACGCTCAACGCCTTCGTCATTAGCGAAGACTCTCAGGTCGAAGGGCCCGACATGGCCGTGCGCGAGGTCGCGCCCGGCGGCTCCGCGGTGGTGGTCCTGACCTGGCGGCCCGAGGGCGACGCTGCCCTCGACGGCCAGGTTCGCGTCGAGTCCGACGATCCCGACGATCCGGTCCTCGAGGTGCCCGTGACGGGACAGGGCCTCGCCGGGGCGCTCACCTCCGACGACGTGGACTTCGGCCAGGTGGCGCTCGGCTGCGAAGAATCGGGCGCGGTCATCGTCAGGAACACAGGCAACGCCTGGCTCGCCCTCGACGAACCGAGCTTGTCGGGCAGCGACGCCTTCTCTCTCGATGGAGAGGCCTCCGAGCTGCAGCCGGACGAGGTCGCCGCCTACACGGTCCGCTTCGCGCCGAGCCTCGAAGGCGCAGACGAGGCCTGGGTCGAGGTCGCCGATCTTCGCGTGAAGCTGTCGGGTACGGGCTACGCCTCGGCCGAGGTGGTGGACGTCTTCGAACAGCCGGACGGCACGCAGCCCGTGGATGTGCTCTTCGCCGTGCGCGCCGCGAGCTCGATGGAGACGGTGCGGGCCGAGCTCGACGAGCACATCGGCGTGCTGCTCGAAGAGGCCGGCGGCGACACCCAGGTCGGGATCGTTCTTCGCGACGACGGGTGCTTCGACGAGGCCTTCTCAACCGAGGTCGAGGCGAGCAACCAGAACAAGATCTTCATGTTGATGGAGGGCGCGCTGAAGACCTCGAACCTGTCGGAGGGTCACTGCAACGACGGCTTCCTTCGCGAGGGCGCGGCCTTGCACCTGGTCGGCGTCTCCGACATGCCCGAGCAGTCGGTGAACTCCTCGGACTACTACGTGGCCCTCTTCAGCTCGCTGGCACCCGCGACCTTCCACGGCCTCGGCGGGCCCGATGGCGGCTGCGAGACCGCCAGCGACTTCGGCCCGATGTGGGACGCGGTCGAGGACACCGAGGGCATCGCCGCCTCGATCTGCGACGCCGACGTCGAGGACTTCCTACGGGACCTCGGGCGACACGCGAGTACCCAGCCTTCCCGGACCCTGGAGCTCACCCAGTCACCGCTGGCCGAGACCCTCGTCGTCACCGAGGACGGCGCGCTCCGCGACGAATGGGTCCTCGACGGCGGCTCGGTCGTCGTGGACGAGGCTCCCGCGACCGGGTCGACGGTGCGGGTGACGTACACCGTGGACGGCTGTCCATAGGACCCTCACACAGGGATTCTGAACGGTTCGCACGAGGGTGCTTGCGACGAGCTGGCGAGCTGGCGGCCTGAACGGGCGAGCTGACGCCTGAGCTCGGGCGAACGGTCCTTGTGGCGGCCTGAACGGGCGAGCTGACGCCTGAGCTCGGGCAAACGGTCCTTGTGGCGGCCTGATCTAGCAGCCACTCCCCGACAGCTCTACCGTGTGTTGCTCCATCGAACGCCTGCCCATCACGAAGACGTGGGCCCCCGAGCGGTGGCTGGCGCCCCAGGGGATGACCACCAGCGTCCCGGACTCGGACTCCACGCGGTGGACCTGCGGCAGCGGCATCGGCCCGTGCGGGTAGGGCTCGTAGTGCATGCTCTCCACGGTCACCCGGAAGGGTCCGAAGGGTCCGTTGGACAACCAGGCGGTCTGCTGGGCATTGCTGGCCACGATGTCGATGGCGTGGTCGGCCTGGGTGACCCGATGATTGCTCCAACCGCCGGCGTGGAAGTCCAGACGACCCTTGAGCAAGCCCACCCTCTCGAGGTCTTCGGGCGCGGTCGCCTCAGGGATCTTCAGGGGTCGCGACAGGTACAGGGCCTCCTCGTCGGAGCACGGGCCGAGCACCGTCGCGACCTCGCCGCCGTCGCCCCATGCCGATCCAAACGGCGAGGGATCCGCGTTCCAGACCTCGCGCTGGAAGGGGCGGATGAAGGGGCTGCCGTCCACCGGGCGCCACGACGCCCCGTCCTTGCGCACCCACCGGTGACCGGACAGCTCGAGGGCCGTGGCCTGCGAGGCCTCGAAGTCCTCGCCGTCCCACGTTCCGAGCAGCTGCGCGGCACCGTCGAGGCAGACGGCGACCTCGATGGGCGTCTCGTCAGCCCAGTCGTAGCCGGGCGCCAGGGCGTCTCGTCGCTCTCTCCAGGCCTCGGCCTGGTCTTCGGCGCCCAGACGTCGGGCGGTGCTCGCGGCCCGCTGGGCCTGCTCGTGCGTGAGAGGACTCAGACCCAGGAAGGTCCCGGCGACCCAGCCCTCGACGGGGTGCTCGTCGGGGCGATCGGCGAGGCGGATCCTGACCATCTGGCCCTCTTCGTCGAGGACCTCGACCGGCGTGTTGATGTGGAGCCAGCCCTCGACGCTGCCCGTGGGGGCGTCCCGCAGCGCGAGGGTCGTGGCCTGGACGTAGAGCGGCTCGGCCTGAGCCAGCGTGGCGAGCAACAGCATCAGAAACCCTCCGTCGTGCAGAAGATGTCGGTCTCGAGCACCACCTCGGTCGCGGTGAAGGCGGTCTCGCCCAGGGCGTAGGCGGTCCAGGAGCGGGTGCTGCCGCCGCTGGTGTGGACCAGGACGAGGGTGGAGTCGTCCCGTCGCAGCCAGTGGGTGCTCGGGTGGACCTCGACGCACTGCCGGTCGAGGCAGCCCTGGCCCTGGAGCTCGTAGGGGATCTCGACGGCGTAGGGGCCCTGGAGCGCGAGCGTCCCGGTGACGAAGTCCTCCTGCCAGGTCTCCAGCCAGCGGCCGTAGCGGGTCGAGGACTTCTGCCAGTCGATCTCCATCATCGGCTCGCCGTCGAGCTCGACGACCTCGGGCGGAGCGTGCAGGGCGCCCTCGTGAACGCAGTGGCCGAGGACCTCGCCCTGTTCGGCGGCCTCGAAGCCCTCGTCGGTCCAGCGCCCGAGGACCTCGAGCTGGCCGTCGTGGCAGATGGCGAGGGGAGAAGCGGAAGCGAGCGAGACGATCAGGAACATGTCCAGGACATGAGCAAACGCCGTGCCGGACTTTCGGCACGCGATCCGGCCGGTTCTCTATGAATCCGAGATCAATCGATGGTTCCGGCAGCGCGGAGGAGCTCCTCGACCTCCGGAGTCCGGTGCTGAACGCCGCGGACAACGCCCCACCGGGACCGCTCAGTCGAGGTAGGCCTCGGCGGCTGCGTGGCGGGCAGCCAGGTGGGGGAAGAGGGCCTCGTCGCCCTCGCTCAGGCTGTCTTCGAAGGCCTGGGTCGAGCTCAGCGCCGTGTAGGGCTGCGACTCGGCCAGGGCGGAGGGCTCGATGAGGTCGTGGTAGTGCTGCATCCGGGCCTCCTGTGTCTCGATGGAGAAGGGCCCCTCGAGCAGCTCGGCCATGTGCTCCTGGTAGCGAGCCAGGTAGACCGGGTCGTCAGCCAGGTGGCGGATGAGCGGCCATTCGTCGCTGACCTCGTCCATCGCCAGCGTGAGCGGCGGGCTGTGACGATCCCAGCCGTAGCTCATGTTGAAGTCCCAGGGAATCCACACCAGACGGCCGTCCTCGGCGGGGTCGCCGTAGAGGTAGTAGTTGTGGGTCATGTTCCCGTAGCTGTCCCAGTTCTCGATGAGGTTGTTCAGCGCCAGGTAGCGGAGGAAGTCATCCACCTCGAGCTGCGCCTCGAGCGCCGCGCGCCAGGCCTCGGAGTCCGAGCGTGAGGCGTTCAGCGCCTCGATCAGGCCCTCGATGTCGCTGAAGTCCGCGGCCTCTTCGTTGGTCTTCTTCTCGAAGCCCTCGGCGTCGAACTCCAGCAGGCGGGCGGGCTCGCCGTCCGGCTTGTAGGCGTTCCCCGAGTCGTCGCCGAACCAGTGGTCCAGCATCTCGCCGGAGGGGTCCTCGAAGGCCGTGTAGACGCCCCAGTAGACCGGGCCGTCGCCGGTATCGACGTAGACCTCCATGAAGCCGCCGCGGGCTGCCGGGATGCCCGCCTCGCGGAAGGTCTCCGAGGTCACGCGCTCACGGATCAGGCTGTCGTCCTCGTAGCCGCTGGAGAACTTGAGCTCCTTGTAGCCCCAGAAGCGCTGGTCCTCGAGCTCGGGCAGATCGTCCTCGTAGTGGTCGAACTCCAGCCGGAAGGGCAGCTTGCCGATGCCCTCGACGTAGCCCAGCATCAGGCTGCTGTTGCCTTTGTAGCGGATGCCCACCTGTGGCCAGCTCCGGCCCTCGAACCAGACCGTGGCGGGCACGTAGCTGGGGTCGCCGAACTCGGGTTCTCCCCCAGGGCCGCCGCCGCCGCCGCCGCCGCCACCGCCCATGTCGCCGTACATGTCCTCGAGCTCGGCCTGCATGGAGGCGTAGTTCTCTGCACAGATGACGATGTCGATGCGCGGCACGCTGTCTGTGGGGAAGATCAGCTCGTGCTGGCCGTCGAGGCCCTTGGCGTGGCTGTCTTCCGTCCGGCCCTCGGCCTCGAGGTCGCCGCATGGGTCCGCTCCGGCGGCGCTGTCCGGGGCCGAGTCTGCGGAGCTGTCGGGGGTGCTGGTGCAGGCCAGGAGGAGGGCGAGGGTCATCAGTCCATGTATCCGGCCGCGCGGAGGAGCTCCTCGACCTCGAAGTCGATCTGGCCGTCGTCGCGGGCCTCGCGACGCAGGCGCGTGCCGTGCTCGGTGAGCGTCCAGACCGTGACGGGGGTGCGCACGCCCTCGGCCTCGACGAACTCCTCGCCATCGGACCAGACGGTCTTGGTCTCGCCCCACACGCCGACCTCGACCGAGCAGAAGGCGGCGCCGGCCGTGCGGGCGCAGCGGCGGACGTGGGGCCAGGCTTCGCTCACGGGGGCGTGGCGCTTGGGCTCGCCGAGCACCAGCCCGTGCGCGTCCAGGGCCGAGACCCAGCCCTCTCCGATCTCACCCTGAGAGGTGTAGAGCGGCACCACGGCGTTCTCGTCCCAGACGTTGTGGCCGTGGTCGAGCAGCCCGTGCTCGCCGAGCATCTCGCCGTGATCGCTGGTGATCACGACCCTGCAGTTGTCTCCGCAGTGCTGCGAGAGGATCTGCCCCAGCGAGGTGTCGGCGCGTGTGACCGCCGCGTCGTACAGACGGTCCACCTTGGCCTGGAGCGGCGCCCACTCCTCGGCGCTCATCTCGCCGCGGTGGTAGCGAGCCCAGTCGCCCTCGTCCTTCTTCTTGTTCCAGGTCAACGACTCGCCCTGCCCGCGCCAGGGCTGGTGGGCGTCCGCGATGTTTACGAAGAGGAAGGTCGACCGGGCAGGATCCGTCGGGCTCATCGCCTCGCTCACCTTCTCGGGGAGGGTGTCCCCGAACCAGGACCCCCAGGCCGGCGCGACGTGCGTGGACTCGAAGCCACGCAAGAGCCCCATCTTCTCGCTGACCACCGGGTTTCCGCTGACCGCGATGGTCTGGTAGCCGCGCTCGACGAAGGCCTCGGCCAGGGTCCCGAGGTCCTGGTTCAGAGGCCGGGAGCGCGCGCCGCTGCCGCCCAGGTCGTCCACGCCGCTGGTGATGCAGTGGGCCCGGTGATCGACCGGCATGGCGCCGGTCATGAAGCTGGCGTGCGAAGGAAGCGTCCAGGAACCGGGGGCCACCGCGGTGCACGAAAGCGACCCGTCCAAGGCAGCCAGGTTGGGCGAGGTGTCGCCGTATCCGCAGGCGGACAGCCGATCCGCGCGAACGGTGTCCAGGACGACGAAGATCACCGTCTCGGGGGGCTTGGAGCAGGCCAGCAGCAGCAAGAGCACGCGGATGTGTAAGCCGGTACCCGTCCCGGCGTTCCCTGGTTGTTAGGCATCTGGAGAGCCCCATGATCATCCCCGCGGCCATCCTCTCTTCCATGACCGGTTGCAGCGACGCCGAGGCCGTCTCGGTCCCGCAGCGCCAGGCCCCGAAGGCCTCGGTCGGCAGCCCCGAGCTGGAGCTCGTGACCCTCGAAGAGCAGCAGAGCCTGCAGTCCGACCTGGTCGAGGCCATCCAGACCCACCTGGTTCCGGGACACGTCGAGACGCCCTTCGGCGACGACCCCTGTCCCCCGTGCGGGATGGGATGAACGTCCGCTGCGGACTTGCTGCGATGCCCTCGAAGGCGTGGCGCGAGGCCGCACTGCCGCTCTTGTCGGCGGGCGAGGTCGAGGTCCTGGAGTGGTCCTTCGACACGTGTCCGGAGCCCCCGGAGTGGCTCGATCAGCTGCTCGATCACTACGCCGAGGCCGGCGGACTCTACGGCCACGGGGTCAGCTACAGCCTGCTCTCCGCGCGCTTCGAGCCTCGCCAGGCCCGTTGGCTCGAGGCGGCCCGAGAGGAGACCCGCCAGCGCTGGTACCTGGGCTTCTCGGAGCACTTCGGCTTCCTGAGCGCCGGGGACTTCCGACGGGGGCCCCCGCTCCCGATCCCCTGGAACGCGACCTCGGTCGCCCTGGGTCGGGATCGGCTCCGACGCCTCGCGGAGACCACCGGCTGCGACGTCGGCCTGGAGAACCTGGCCTTCGCCTTCGGCCGACGGGATCTGCTGGACCAGGGTCCCTTCCTGTTGGACCTGCTCGAGGCCGTCGATGGCTACCTGGTCCTCGACCTGCACAACCTCTGGTGCCAGGTCCAGAACTTCGGCGTTGCCGCCGGGGCGCTCCTGGCTCGCTACCCGCTGGACCGCGTCCGGGTCGTGCACGTCTCCGGCGGCTCGTGGTCGATGGCGCAGGGGCGTCCCTGGCGCCGAGACACTCACGACGGCGCGGTGCCCGAAGAGGTCCTGGCGCTGCTCCCG
>Ga0114933_10003974_pt1 | contig 14077 bp, 11 predicted proteins | sample 4SBtaG_FD_89691 | JGI IMG/M metagenome (GOLD analysis project Ga0114933, IMG submission 89691) | Deep subsurface microbial communities from Kolumbo volcano to uncover new lineages of life (NeLLi) - 4SBTROV12_W25 metaG | ecosystem: Environmental > Aquatic > Marine > Volcanic | place: Kolumbo...
ATACCTCTCAGCCGGGCGTAGAGGCCAATGCCACCGCTTGCCGTATCAATCTCACTGCCCACCCGCTCAAGGATCGCCTCGAAGGGTTTTGCCTTCTTATCGCCTCGCCAAAATACCTGGGCATCACGGCCGACGAAGCCACCATCAGCGCGTAATTGTGCGAATTGCGCATTGCTAACATGAAAACGGACTTCCAAACGACCAGCATCGATCAGATTGGCAACCCGGTCACCGGTACCAATCCTCTTACCTATCTCTGCTTCAACATTGAGCAAGAAGCCATCAAACGGCGCCGTCAGCTGGGTTTTATCCAGCTCCCGCCGTGCCCGTTTCAAGACAACGTCAAGACGTTTAATGGTCGCCTGCTGCTGGACGATCTTGGCACCCCAACTTTCCACCGCCCGTTCCCGGTCTGTCAGCCGCTGTTCATTGTCCAGCAAAGCAAGCCTCGCATCGTCGAGGGCTTTGACCGAGGACGCGCCGGATCCGCGCAACTTTTCGCGCCGTGCCACATCGCGCCGGCGAATATCAATCTGTGCTTTGTCGTGTTGGATGAGTTTTTTAATACCAACATATTCCGCTTGTATTTCAAGCAGCCGGGCCTGCGCCTCGGTGCGTTCCGCCCTGCGCTCGGCTATATCGGCCTCGTAGTCAAATGGATCGATCGCTATCAGTAAGTCACCCTTTCGGACAATGCCTCCTTCGACAAAGTTAGGTCCAACCAAGACGATACGGCCGGCAACAAGGGGGCGCAGATCGACCTTGCGGCCTGCCACAATCTCACCGAACAGCGTCAGGTCCGGGTGTTCGTTGGCAACGCGTACCAACTTCGTCTCAACTACCCAGCTTTTCTCTTCAACTGCGCGACGCTTGGGCTCAGGTTTGGATTTAACGAGCGCGTAGGCGCCCGCCGCCGCCAACAACAGCACGGTAAGCGGTATAAAAATCTTCATAAATAGTCTCATAACGACGTTCCTTGCACATCGACGGCTCTCGACGGCAAACCGAGTGACGCCAGCGTGGCAGGGATCAAAGTGTCAGCGATCATGTCGATACGCTCGCGATTATAATCCTCCCAGCCGAGCCTCGCACACACGACGGTCCTGCTAGCACCGAATGACATGACCTGGCCAATAAGCGCCTGGGATACCAGACACACAGATTGATGATCCGGATCGCGGCACAGTGCCGCGGCAACAAGGCTCCCGACCGCGTCGTGCATTGGACTGATACGTTCTTCCAGGATTATTGGAAACTCACGGGATGGCTGATGAAACTCACGCAGCAGGAAGGCCATCTGCCAGCGCATAGAGCGTTTGCCTAACACAGCATGCAGCATATCACGCAGGAATTTTTCGAAGCAGCTTGCCAGTGCTTCGCGATCACCTGCCGCTTTTTTAATCTCGTCACACAATCGACTGATAATCGGACCGAATACCGGACCAATATCTTTGATGAGACGCATCGTTGTTTCGTGGTAAAGTTTACGCTTTCCGCCAAAATGATAGCTGATCGCACCGAGATTGACCTTGGCGGCCCTCGCCAATTCGCGCATCGAGACACCGTTGTAACCTCTTGATGCAAATAATTTTCCCGCGGACGACAAGATGCGTGCTCGACTGTCATCACCGCCAGGTCGTCCTCGTTTCGTTAGCACCTTCCGTCTGGATGACGTGACTGGGTATTGTATCTGCTGCACCTTCGACCCTTCGGAGGTCATGCCTCTCGTTCTCCACGTTGTTCAATTGAACTAAAATTGTACAAACGTTTGAATAATCAAGACGAATATAAAAAAAACTTTAATCATTCCATCATCATTCAGATCCTGCCATTGGACCTTGTGGAGGCGGATGACTAACCTACGCTGCGATTTATTTTCATCTGCTTCGATAGAGGTTTCGTATCATGCGCCCGACGAATTTGTTGATCATCATGTCGGACGAGCACAACCCGAAGGTGCTCGGCTGCAACGGGCACCCGCTGATCAAAACGCCGCACATGGACGCACTAGCTGCCCGCGGAACTCGATTTACCGCGGCCTATACAAATTCGCCGATCTGCATCCCCGCCCGGGCCAGCTTCGCCACCGGCCGGCATATTCATGAAATGGACGATTATTGGGATAATGGCCATCCGTATGACGGTAGGTTCGAAGGGTGGGGGCACGAACTACAACGGCTCGGTCACCCCGTTGTGTCGATCGGAAAACTGCATTATCGCAATGCGGACCTACCAACCGGCTTTGACGAGCAGATCATCCCCATGCATGTAGTCGATGGGATTGGAGATATTTCCGGCTGCGTGCGGGAACCTTTGCATGTCCGCAAAAAATGTCGCGCCTTGTCGGAACAGATCGGTCCAGGTAACTCGACCTACCTCGACTATGACCGAGACATAACGCGCCACACGCTCGATTGGCTGGAGACAGAAGCGCCAAAACATACAGACAAGCCGTGGGTCGTATTCGTGTCCTTCGTCTGTCCGCATTTTCCATTGATCTCGCCACCAGAATTTTACGAGATGTATCCCGTAGGAGAAATTCCCCTCCCGAAGGGGGGCAAATACAGCGATTATGTAAGGCATCCCTGGGCCAAGGCATTGGCGGATTGCCAGATCTATGACGATTTCTTTACGGACGAAACGCGTCGCATCGCCATCGCATCTTACTACGGCATGACTAGTTTCCTGGACGATAATATAGGGCAGGTGTTGGCGAAGCTTGAGGCGGCCGGCCTTGCGGACGACACCCGTGTAATCTACACGAGCGACCATGGCGACAACCTCGGCGCCCGCGGCCTGTGGGGTAAATCAAACCAGTACGAAGAATCCGCGGGCGTCCCGATGATCATGGCCGGCCCGGATGTCCCAGTGGGTCAAATCCGCACCACACCGGTCAGCCATATTGACTGTTATCAGTCGATCTTCCACAGCATCGGCGCCGACATGCCAGAGGATGACCGTTGCGGCCGTTCCCTGTTCGACAGCGCCGGCGACCAGGATGATCCCAACCGCATCGTACTAAGCCAGTATCACGCAGTCGGCGCCGTCACCGGTGCCTTCATGCTGCGGCAAGGCGACTGGAAATACGTTTACTATGTGGGACTACCGCCGGAGCTCTTCAATCTTGCAAAAGACCCGGAAGAGATGACAGATCTTGGTAGAGATCCAGCGCAAGCGGGGCGCATCGCTTCGTTTGAACGTGCACTGCGCCAGATGCTCAACCCAGAAGCGGTTGATGCCAGCGCTAAGGCAAGCCAACGGGCGCTAGTAGAGAAACATGGCGGCCGCGATGCTATCCTTAAAAAAGGCGGTTTTGGTGCAACCCCGGCGCCGGGTGAAACGCCGGTTTATGAAGCATCCGAGGAGGCTATAACGTGAAGACCCTGACCGAAGAACAGCGTACCAAATGGGCGACCGATGGCTACATCCACCTCGAAAGTGCTCTCAGCCAAGAGGAAGTCGCGTTCTTCAGTGACAAATTGGACGAAGTCCGGCAGTTGCCAGGCTACGAACCACGGCCAGATGAACTACAACGCGGCCACTATAAGTGGCTCGACCATGCCGACGACCTGGATCCGGAAGGCTTTATGGACCGGCGGGACTTACTGACCTACGACCAAGCCTTCATAGATCTGGTTGACAAACCTGACGTGTTCGACCTGATCGTCGACATCATGGGGCCTTGGATCCTGTTCAGCATGTCGCAAGCTATTGTCCGCGCCGCGACAAATACCTTTCCAGGTTACACCCACACCGATGGTGGCGAGGCCCTGCGCCGCATTCGTGTAAGCGAAACCAGTCGCCCACTCGCTATGAAGGCAATGTACCTGTTAAGCGATGTAGAAGGCACCGATAGTGGCAACTTCACCGTTTTCCCGGGTAGCCACCTTCGCCCCTTCCCCGAAGACAATATCGAATTAACACCCCACACGCCGGGAGCAGCGCAATTAACCGGCAAGGCAGGCGACGCCTATCTATTCAGCCACGCGCTGTGGCACGGTCCTGCACCAAACCATTCGAACAAAGCCCGCAAGACGCTACTCTACAATTACTGTCAAATGTTCGTACGCTGGTACGATTTCGACACCATTTCAAAAGTCGTCGAACAATGCACTCCGCGTCAGCGCCGTTTGCTCGGTGATCTCGGCTACGACTTCCGCCCCGGCTCTTACTTCTACGCACCGCTCGATCAGGAAGAGGTCATCTACGGCAGCGCAGAGTAAATGGACCTCGAACTGAGCGGTAAAGTTGCGGTCGTCACAGGCGGCAGCAAGGGTATTGGCTACGCAACGGCTCACCTCCTGGTACGCGAGGGCGCGACGGTGGTCATCGTAGCCCGACGTGAAGCAGCGTTAGCCGAAGCAGCAGCAGATATTGCACGGGATACAAGCGAAACCATCGGCACATTTGCGATAGATGTTGCCAAACCCGAAGATCTCGACCGCCTCACCGAATGGCTAATAGTCAATTATGGCCGAGCCGACATCCTGATTAACAACGCAGGTACCGGTACCTACAAGCCATTCCTAGAAGTAACCGACGACGAACTACAATATGGAATGGCGATTAACTTTTTCGCACAGTTCCGCCTGTCCCAGCGCCTGGTACCGCTAATGATAGAAGCCGGCGGCGGTTCTATCGTGAATGTCGCCGGACGCACTGCCTATCAGACCGCAAATCCACCAGGTTCCACCTGCACCGGCCCCGCCAAGGCAGCCGAACTTCGTTTTACCTCCGATCTCGCCGACGAACTGCGCCCACATAACATACGGGTGAATTGCGTCGTCCCGGGTGTTGTTGTCACGGAAGAGCGCTTCGAAAAGTGGGAGCGAGAAGCCGCCGGCAATGATTACGAGCCTGCCGCTGCCCTTGCCCGCCGCAAGATCATCGTAAGTGAGGACGGGCCATGGGGCGATGCTTGGGAAGTCGCGGACACGATCGTCTACCTGGCATCCGACCGCGCACGATATGTCAATGGCGCGAACCTACTGGTCGACGGCGCCAACAAGAATTCCTACACGCGACTGTTGCGCGAGAAAAATTAATAGGGCGGATAGAGGGTCTCTTCCAAAACGTTAAACACGACCTAGGTAAATTCACTTCGCACCAGCGGTGGAGCAATTTGGCTCAACATCACTTGACGGTCACTGTATTCATCAATAAATTGTATACAATTGTACACAAAAATACATAGGAGGGAGCCATGTCTCAAGAAACCTACGACGTCGTCGTGCTCGGAGCCGGAAATGCTGCATTTTGCGCCGCCTTAGCCGCACAAGAAAATGGCTCGTCGGTTATCATGATTGAGGCCGCACCCCTCGAGGAAGCCGGCGGTAACAGCCGGTATACTGCAGGGGCCATTCGCTTCGCCCATGAAGGGCTACAAGATCTGACCACGGTCCTTGATTTGAACCAAGACGAAATTGAAAACGCTGATTTTGGCGTCTATACGACCGATCAGTTCTATGATGATCTGTTCCGTCTAACCCAATATCGAGCCGACGCAGATAAAGCTGAAATGCTGGTCACCAAGAGCCTGGAGACTGTGCAATGGATGAAGAGTCGCGGCGTGCGTTTCCAGCCAAGCTACGGTCGGCAAGCCTTTAAAGTGGATGGCAAGTACCGCTTTTGGGGTGGTTTGTGCGTTGAGACCTGGGGTGGTGGCGAAGGACTGATTGAGCTGGAAACCAAAGCAGCTAAAGAGAACGGCATCGAAATTCTATACGAAACTAAGGGTCTGTCGCTGCTGTATGACGATGAAAAGGTTTACGGTCTGCGCGTTAAGCACAAGGGTAAGGTACGCGAGATCCACGCTGGTGCAGTCGTGCTTGCCTCCGGCGGCTTCGAGGCCAACCCAGAAATGCGCACGCGATATCTCGGCCCGGGCTGGGAGCTTGTCAAAGTACGAGGCACACGCTTCAACACCGGCGGCGGCATTCAGATGGCGCTTGACATAGGCGCCATGCCGCACGGCAACTGGTCCGGCTGCCATGCGGTCGGTTGGGATCTAAATGCGCCGGAAACAGGCGACCTAACTGTCGGCGACAATTTCCAGAAGCACAGCTACCCGCTGGGCATTATGGTCAACGGAACCGGCAAACGCTTCGTCGATGAAGGTGCGGATTTCCGTAACTACACTTACGCAAAGTACGGCCGTGTGATTATGGATCAACCCGGCATGATGGCCTGGCAAGTCTTCGACCAGAAGGTCATCGACATGCTGCGTGACGAGTACAGCATCCGCCGCGTCACCAAAGTAACCGCCAACTCTATCGAAGAACTGGCACCAAAACTCGAAGGCGTCGATCCCGATCAGTTCATCAAAACAGTAAGGGAATACAATGCGGCCGTACAAACCGATGTAAAATTCAACCCTGCCGTCCTCGACGGTCGCGGCACGACCGGACTCGAGGTGCCAAAATCCAATTGGGCCAACGTTTTGGATGAACCGCCTTACGAAGCCTACGCCATCACCTGTGGCATCACCTTTACATTTGGTGGACTGCGCACCAACGACGGCGGGAATGTGCTCGACACCGAACTCAACCCAATCCCGGGCCTCTACGCGGCAGGCGAACTGGTTGGTGGCATGTTCTGCTTCAACTATCCCGGCGGCACTGGCCTGATGTCGGGCGCTATCTTCGGCCGGCTCGCCGGCAACAGCGCAGCGGCCCAGGTAAAAGGCAGCTGACATGGAAATGCCGGCGCTCGCCAAGAAGGACTTCCCGTCCCTTGGCGAGTTTGCTTACGAGATGCTCCGTGCGCGGATCCGTGGAGGCGAATTACCGCCCGGGTCGCGGGTCCGCGAAGCGGAAATTGCTAAACAGCTTGAAATTAGCCGCACCCCTGTGCGCGAAGCGCTACGCCGGCTGGAGACAGACGGCTTTCTAGCCTTCGAACCGCATCGCGGTATGATCGTGGTGCAACTTGACTACCAGTCAGTCATGGAGTTGTACGCTATGCGCGAGGCATTGGAGGGCACCGCAGCGGCTCTCGCCGCACAGCATGCCTCAGATGCAGAGATCACTACTCTTCTCGAAATGTTGGACCGAGAGACAGCCCTGTTCGAAGATCCGGGCCGACTGGCAGCCCTCAATTTGCAATTCCACCAGGCCCTGTTCCGCGCCGCGCACAACCGCTACCTGCTGAAGACGGCGAACGCGCTAAGGGACTCGATGGCGCTGATGCGCGGCACTACGATGGCTGTACCAGGCCGGGCCGAAAAGGCCCACCGCGAGCATAAAATCCTGGCCGATGCGATCCGAACACGCGATGCCGATGCTGCCGAAGGTGCGGCCCGGCACCACATTAACAATGCGCAAAGTGCGCGTTTAAAACTGCTTTTCGAGGCTGTCTAACCGTCCTGGCGCCGGCAGAATAGCATAGTCACATTGATACAGTGCTTTCTTAGCCTGGCTTGAAGTTAAGTTGGCCAGTCTCGCTTAAAAGGCTGGAGTTGAACAACATAGCCCTGCTTTTTCAGTGCGGCACAACCATATATTCACTTCCGTTCTCCGCGAATTACCGACTAACGAACGCCTGTTACTTTGTGAGCAGCAAATTTCCAATCCAACGACGCGTTTTATTGATAAACGATAAAGCTACCACCCTCCGGGGCCTGCCTGACTTTGTCGGGGATCACCCAGAAATTTGCATTGATTCGCATTACCACCGAACAGATACCCTAGTCGTTGCTGTCACTCATAGCCGACTATACATTATCTGAATGGCAACAATGACGGGGTTACCCCGTAGGAGGAAAATTAGATGGTTCAACGCTTCGTGACGGCCGTCATGCGGCACGAAACCAACACATTTTCACCAATCCCGACGTCGGTCACCGACTTCGGCCGGGTCGGGCCCACCGATGGCCCAGCCCGCGATGACGAGGCGCACCGGGTGTATGCGAATACCAACAACCCAGTCGCCGCATTTATAGATCTCGCAAAGGAAGAGGGCGCGGAACTATTCTTCCCGATTGCTGCCAATGCACACCCCAGCGCACCGGCTTCCAGTGCGATTATCGAACTCTGCGCCGATGCTATCATCAAGGCTGTGGAGAAGGGTTGCGATGCCCTGTTTCTAGATCTCCACGGAGCCATGGTAACGCAGGAGCACGACGATGGTGAAGGCGACCTGTTATCCCGCATCCGCGCCGCCGCGCCCGGCCTGCCGATTGCTGTTGCACTCGATTTCCATACCAATCTGTCAGCGGCAATCGTCGACAACGCTACAGTGATCGCCGGCTACCGGACCTATCCGCATATCGACATGTACGAGACCGGAGAACGCGCTGGCCGCACCTTAATCCGCACACTCCGTGGCGAAGTCGATCCTGTGATGGCGTGGCATTCGCTTCCGGTCCTCACCCATATGAACCGGCACGCGCCATCAATGCAGCCAATGAAAGACATGTTCGCCAAAGCGATTGCAGCGGAAAGCGATGGCGAAGTGCTAAATGCCTCGATTTTCGGCTGCTTCCCGCTGGCCGACATACCACATGTGGGGTTGAGCGCCGTTGTTGTCGCGGATGCTAACAAGGATGGTGCGGAGCGACTGCTATACGACATCATGCAGGAAGGCTGGGATCGGCGCGAAGAGTTTGTCTTTCCCGTCGAGCCAATCGAAAATTCCGTCTCGCATGCGAAAGCGTTTGACAGCGGTCCAGTAATTCTAATCGACCACGGCGACAATACCGGTTCTGGCGGCAATCAGGATGTCATGTCTGTGCTCGCTGAAGTAATACGCCAGGACCTGGACGATGTCTGTGCTGGTCCGTTCTGCGACCCAGAGACGGTTGCACAACTGATTGACGCCGGCATCGGCGCGACTGTTACAGTCCAGCTTGGCGGTAAAGTCGACATGCCGGCCATGGAACTCAAGGGAGAGCCATTGGAGTTGACAGGAACGGTCCGGCGCATCACTGACGGTAGTTTCACAATCACAGGACCTATGTTCACCGGTGTACAGTTTAATATCGGCCGCTGCTGCGTTCTTGACACCGGCAAGGTCGAGATCATTGTCAGCGAGGGCCGCTACGAACCCTTCGACGTCGGTGCCTTCACCCATGCAGGTATCGACCCTTCACGCAAAAAATACGTGCTGCTAAAAAGCCGCCAGCATTTTCGTGCCGGTTTTGAGCCAATTGCCAAACACATCGTGATGGTGTCCGGCCCCGGCACCTGTACCTCGGACTATAGCCTGTTTCCTTGGAAGAACGTCCGTCGCCCCGTCTACCCTCTCGATCCGGATACGGAATCGAACCTACCAACGCAGGCCTAATCACCTTCGAAGACTGGATTGGCACTTGCACCACCAGCCATTGTCATGTCGAAAATCCAGCGAATGTCCAGCTTGCCAAGATTGCGTTCAATGCGATCCCGTGACGTTTGAATTCGCTGCTACGCGACTGCGCACTCGCTCAAATACACGCCTCGCGCGACTACACAAAGGACATCGCACCCCTCGCCGAGCTGAATGCCGGAAAATATGCGCTGCAACTGATAGACGGGAGTTTTCGGCATACAGTCACATGACGAGGCCTAGAGAAAAAAACTCCAGAGCGTCTCAACATTAAATCAGGCGATCGTTGCTCAGTCAGGCCAAGGGAGAGACCAAGTTTTCACCGTCGTCAAAAATTTCATCGCTTCAAGGACACCTTCTTTCACACCGTTCCCAGAATCCTTGACCCCGCCGAATGGAGACATCTCAATACGGTAGCCAGGCGCCTCCCAGATGTTCACCGTACCCACGTCCAGCCCCTCGATATAAGCCGTTGCTCGATCAAGGCGGTTCGTACAAACACCGGCCGACAGCCCGAAAACGGTCGCGTTGGAGATCGCCATGAGCGCCTCATCATCATCAGGGACACGCACAATTGGTACGACCGGGCCGAAAGTTTCCTCACGCACCAATTCGCTGTCATGCGGCACGTGATCAACCGTGATTGGCGGCAGCAAAGCACCGCGGCGGCCGGGATTGTAAAGCACTTTCGCGCCCAACTTCTCCGCATCGAGAACTCGTCTTTCGAAGGTCGCAGCCGCGTCCGCATGGATAACGCAACCAAGTTCCGTTTCGCGATCACGCGGATCACCAAACCGGATCGCTTTCGCCTTCTCTACCACTAATGGTACAAAGCGGTCTGCGACACTCTCCTGGACAAGAATGCGTTTTACCGCCGTGCAGCGCTGCCCTGAATTTGCGGTCGCACCAGAGACCGCGATGGAGGCCGCCCTCTCCAGCCCGTCTTCATCCAAGTCGTTCAAGATGATGAGCGGGTCGTTACCGCCCAGTTCTAGCGCGGCACGCCTATATCCCGCTTTCTCCGCAATCAACTTGCCGACCCTAACGCCACCTGTGAATGTGATCACTTCGATATTCGGATTGGTCACCATCGCATCACCGATAGCGTCTGGCATTCCCGTTACTATCTGAAACATTTCCACCGGCAGCCCGGCCTCGTACAGTATGTCTGCCAACGTAATCGCGGTAAGCGGAGTTAACTCAGTCGGCTTGCACACTAGGCAATTGTTGGTAGCAATCGCCGGCGCAATCTTATGTGCCACCATATTTAAAGGGTGATTGAACGGAGTAATCGCGGAGACCGCGCGCACCGGCTCGCGTTTGGTGAAAATTTTACGCGCCTTGCCGTTCGGAGTTAGGTCACAGGAGAATATTTGCCCATCGTCCAAAATCACCAGTTGCCCGGCCAAGGTAAAAACGTCGAAGGAACGACCCGTTTCGTACAAGGCGTGCTGCTTGCTGATGCCGAGTTCTAAGGTAAGAACATCGGCAATCGCCTCACGCCGTTGCCGGATGATTTCAGCCGTCTTAAACAGGATCTGCTGCCGTTCATAACGCGTAAGGGTAGGACGATAATGGGCGGCGATTTCAAAGGCTTCCGCTACATGGTCAACCGTTCCCGCAGGCACGGTGCCTATTACTTCGTCTGTGTAGGGATAGCGGACCTCAACCGCATCTACAGCATCGACCTTTTGCCCTCCAATCCGCATCGTCTCGCGAATGATTGTACGCACGGCTGACACCTCGCTCATCGTCTGCCCCCTTACCCTTATCGTTGGTAGGAGCGGCTCTTGGGAGCCGTTATAGTCTTCTTCGACTTGCGAGTACGAAAGATTTGTTTTGGAATGATGGCGGTTCGCAGAACTTCTCGCTCAGTCCCCTTGCTGAAAGCTTTTTGAACTATTTAAAGGGAAACCGAGCTCGATGGGCCACGACAAATTCCAGGGCTTTAATCAGATGCTAAGGATTAAAATTATGCACCCCCTGCAGAGTGATCAAACACCTAATTAAGTCCTTGCCATAAATCACAAATTTGGCATCGGGTTAACTAAACAGACAATCGTATAGTGACCACCAGTTGCAACATGCAAACTCTATCGACACACCTGCCGGGATACAGCAAACCTTCTGAGATGTTTGGTTCGTCAGCTAATTGTTTTTCTAAATAGCCGCAATTGTTTGAACTTCGACCAAAAATTCTTCCTTCACCAATCGGTCGACCATCAGCAGAGTGTTCGGTGGGTAAGCACCATTCTCAAAAAAGTTTGGGAACTCGCGCAGGCGAAATTCCATGAAATTCGGGATGTCCTGGCTGTGCACAAGATAGGTGGTGAACTGCACCACATTGCCCCAACCGGCCCCCTCGGCAGCAAGCGCTTTTTTAATATTGCCGAAGACCTGGACGCATTGCGCGTCAAAATTACCGATGCCAACGGAGTTGCCATCCTTGTCCGCTGATAGTGAACCGGCGATGAACAGAAACTCCGACGCCTTTACCCGCGTAATCTGCGAATACTGGCCGAGCGGCGTGCCGAGACTTTCTGGGTTGTAAATTTTAATATCGGCAGTCATGCCTCTCTCTCCTCTTTCAATCTTATTTTATGCCCTTTACTACTTTTTCGCTAAGTAGCTTCACCGCTTCCTCAAAGGCCGGGTTAATGCCGTCTGCCGACTGAATTTCAGCATTAACAGTACGAGCGTGCGAGCGGCGCGTCGCTGACGACATAATCGGCTCCATTCCGAGCTCGGCTAAGTTCTCCATCACCTTGTCAACTTCCTCCATACGACGTTTGGCGTGGTTGGTGTGGCTTGCAGTCAACGACTTGACCATGCCGGGGAAGGTCCTATCGTCTATATCCGCGAAACAGGCGAGAACCTCATTTGTCAGACCCGCCCGGTGCGCCGCCACCATGCATTCGACGCCAAGCGCCTCCAACCCCTTGACCATGATTGAGCGTATGATTTTGACAGACGACGAGTCGCCTGCGCGGTCGCTCATCACGCTAACGTCAAAGCCAAGCGGCTTCATCCAGGCCGCGGCCCGCTCAGCCATAGGACCGGATAAGACGAAGGGTGCGCGGTAGCCATAGGTGCTGAAGCCACCCATTGCCGCTATATCCACATAGTGTAAACCCGCCGCTTCGACGCGCACCGCAATTTCAGCCTTTTGCTTGCCAGTCAACGTATTGACGTCGAGATAAAGGGTGCCCGGCTTGAGCTGCTCGCATGCAGCCTCCGCCGCACCCTTGGCGTCGGTTCCAGTCACAACCGAAATTAATAAGTCCACAGTACCGAGTGCCTCAGTATAACGGTCGTCAATCTCGATGCCGATTTCGCGGGCCCGTTCGGTGATTGCCGGCCCGCGGACGTTGTCTTTTTGCGCTATATCCACCGCCAGGATGCGGTGTGTTTCATCACCAGCGCGCCAATGTTCTGCAAGTCCCCGGGAAATCGCCGTGCCAGCCTCGCCAAGACCCAAGATCGCGACCGTCGTGATGTCATTGGATGGATTCACCATCATCATTTAGTTCCTCGGAATTTCATTTTCTCGATCCCGCACAGTATAAACGCCAGAGCGGCCGTTTCGACCGCCGCGCCTGAACTTTCCCAATAGGATCACACTTGCCCTACAAGATACTCATCACTGCGCCAACCTTGGCTAAAACCGCAATGGCGATGCTGGAGAACCTTGGCGCAACCGTTTTCACAATCCCAGACGGCGCGCCGGATACGCTGATCTACGACATCGCGTCACGGGAACAGGTTGATGGCATCATCGTACGCATCGGAGAAATCGATGCAAAGGTCATTGATGCATCCGCCAACCTTCGCGTCTTGTCGAAAAACGGCATCGGCGTTGACAACGTCGACGTCGCTCACGCGACACACAAAGGAATTCCGGTTGTCAATGGCCGTAACTCCAATTCACAATCGGTCGCCGAGCACGCGCTAGGTATGATGATCGCTTTGTTAAAGGATTTTCGGCGTCTTGACACCAGCGTCCGTGAGGGCAAGTGGGAGAAGGCGAACTATCAAGGCGTCGAACTTTGCGGCAAGCATGTCGGGCTCATTGGCTTCGGTGGGAATGGCAGCGCGCTGGCCAAACTCTTACTTCCATTCGGTGTGCGCATCTCGGCCTACGATCCCTACCTGGAAGACGATGCATTTTTCGATGGTGTGACACGGGCAGCGTCGCTCAACAAATTCGTGGATGCTGTCGATATCCTCAGTATCCATTGCCCGCGCACGCGCGAGACCGAAAACATGGTCGGTGCAGCCCAGTTCGCGCAGATGAAGTCCTCGGCATATCTGGTCAATTGCGCCCGCGGCGGCATTGTCGATGAGATCTCTCTGGTCGCTGCCCTGCAATCCGGGAGTATCACCGCTGCGGGTATAGATGTTTTCGACGTCGAAGCGCCACCAAAGAAGCACCCACTCTGGGAAATGCCGAACGTCCTGCTGAGCCCGCACATCGCCGGTGTGACACATGAATCCTTCGAACGCATGGGCACTATGGCAGTAGAGAACACCTACAAAATTTTAAACGACGACCCGATCGACCTCGACTGCGTGGTCAATCCGGAAGCGTTGTAACTTTGGAACGAAACTTTATGAAAGAATTACTGAACGCCGGTCTGTCTCCGGCGGAAATCGATCGACGATTCGAGGCTTCAGGCGAACGAATAACGACGCCATGTTACGACGGCGAGATGGTTTGGCGGGTGTGGGGCGAGGGACCACCCCTGGCACTGCTGCATGGCGGCTACGGGTCATG
>Ga0114933_10003975_pt1 | contig 14076 bp, 13 predicted proteins | sample 4SBtaG_FD_89691 | JGI IMG/M metagenome (GOLD analysis project Ga0114933, IMG submission 89691) | Deep subsurface microbial communities from Kolumbo volcano to uncover new lineages of life (NeLLi) - 4SBTROV12_W25 metaG | ecosystem: Environmental > Aquatic > Marine > Volcanic | place: Kolumbo...
CAACATGGACCAGACCCTCGTGGTGACCCGGCCAATCTGCTTACCATGACGATCGTACACTGGTACGGGTTCACGGCAAGGAATGAGAGGAAGATCGGGCATCATATTCGCGGTGGCATATACGTCTTCCAGCGGTTGCCACCCTATTTCAATTCCCACGACTGAGCGCTTCACTCCCGTAGCTTTCTCAGCTTCGAGTGCTCGTCGTCCAACAAAATTACCTTCCTTGCCGAACTTTACAGCCCATCCCAGTCCCAGTTCAAGAGCCGACATCCGGTGTTGGGGCAATCGCGCGACTTCCGCGCTTACGTAATCAACATTGATCAGGATGAAGCCGGCTTCCACTCTGGAAATATCCATGGCTGACAGTCCACACGGTAGAATGTGATGTGCGGCTCCTCCAGAGATGAGCCTGTCCCAAACCGTCACCGCCTGATCAGCTGGAATCCATATTTCATATCCAAGATCTCCCGTATAGCCTGTCCTCGACACGCTGACGGGAATCCCGTCAATGGTCCCTTCGGCAAAGCGGAAGAATTTGATGTCGTCCATTGCAATATCGGAGACTTCCGAGAGGATCGTTCGCGAGTTCGGTCCCTGAAGCGACAGTGCCGCAATGTCGTCCGAGCGATCCGTGATTTTCACATCGAAGCCCAACGCATTTTGCATCAGCCAACCGAGTGCAGGTTCGGCCGCGCAAACTTGATACTTGTGTTCCTTGATCCTGAAAACAGTGCCTTCCTGCCGCACAGCTCCGTCGGCATCACACCATGGTGTGTAGACGACCTGTCCGACATCCATTTTCGCCATATCGTGTGTGAATACACGATTCACCATTTCGATCGAATCCCTTCCCGTCACATGATACTTGTAGAGAGGGGAGACATCTATCAATGCTGCTGCGTGTCGGATAGCGGCATATTCGGGTTGAGCGAAATCGTTGTAGGAACGAGCTACAAAAAATCCGGACCACTGAAGCCAATCGCGGCTGTGGCACAAATCAACTGTTCGAGGATGGAAGGCAGTTCCGGTAGCCATTAATTCAAAATCGGTTTGGATCTGGGCAAATTCGCGAGGCCTCGATGATTGTGTGATTCAAGGCTTTTTCGTATCGTTTTCCGTATTATTATTCCATAATGTGGAATCAATTCCATAATATGGAATCCAACATCGATTTTCAACGATTCCTTCCGCTCATTCGGCCGTCCACCTTCTGAAGCCCGGCCAGCCTGATCATTCCCAACGAATCCGATCATCTATGAATTCATACGACGCCATCATCATTGGAGCCGGACACAATGGCATGATCTGTGGCTCTTACCTGGCTCGAGCAGGAAAAAAAGTCCTTATTCTCGAACGCCGTCATCTTGTCGGAGGCGCGACCGTCACCGAAGAAATTTATCCCGGTTTCAAATACACGGTCTGCTCTTATGTAATCAGTCTTCTTCGGCCGCAGATTATTTCAGACCTGGACCTTCCTGCGCATGGACTGGAATTGCTTCCGCTCGACGGGACGATGACTCCGACCAGAGATGGAGACTTCGTGATGCGCTGGCATGATGCGGGCGATACACGAAGAGAGTTGATTCGTCATTCGGCAAAGGATGCAGAAGCATATGAGCGCTTCGCCGAATTGATGTACCACCTCGCGATGACAGTGAGGCCGCTGCTTTCAACAACAGCACCGAGCGCGACCTCTCTGAAGCCAGGAAATATGCTCGAGCTGAAACGACTGACCAAGAAATTTTCAGTTCGAGAGGACTACCTGTTCGATCTGGCCAAATTGATGACCATGAGTTCGGGTGAGTTCGTTGAACAGTTTTTCGAGACACCCGCTCTGCTTGGCACTCTATCCGCCAGCGGCATCATCGGTACGGCACTTGGTCCGCGATCACCGGGATCTGCTTATGTAATGTTACATCACTACATGGGGGAAATTGACGGCCAATTCCGAGCCTGGGGACTGCCGCGCGGAGGAATGGGTGGTTTCGCAGAAGCCTGCGCCAGCGCAGCACGCAGTTTCGGTGTTGAAATCAGAACCGAATCGCCCATCGAACAGATTCTGATAGAAAAGGGTGAAGCCAAAGGTGTCGTGCTCGAAGGAGGAGAGACGATTCGCGCCCCACACATTATATCGAGTCTCGATCCCAAAAGGACGTTCCAGAAACTGATTGAACCGGAGCACCTTGACCCACAGTTCAGAAAACAGATTGACCGCTACAAGATTCGAGGGTCCTCGGGGAAGGTCAATCTCTCGCTCAGCGGCCTTCCAGAATTTACCTGCCTCGAAAAAGTCAAAGCCCGAGGAGAAGACACCAGGCCCTATCTGGCAGGAGCGATCTCGATCAGTCCAGATATAGAGTATCTGGAACGCGCTTTCGACGACGCCAAATACGGTCGCTTTTCCAAAAAGCCGTTCATGGATTTGGTGATTCCGACGATGATTGATCCGTCGATGGCACCTCCAGGAAAGCACGTAATGTCCATATTTGTGCAATATGCGCCATATGAACTGGCCGATGGTTTGAGTTGGCCTGACATTCGAGAGGACTTTGGTGATGCTGTCATTGATACGCTTGAGGAATACGCGCCGAATATCAAGGACATCATACTTCACCGACAGGTCGTGACTCCTTGGGACATGGAGAAAACATACGGGCTCACCCAGGGGAATATTTTCCACGGCGAACTGAGTCTGGACCAGTTGTTTTTCCTCCGTCCGGTTCCTGGACAGGAAGGCTACTCAACACCCATTAAAAACCTGTTTTTGTGTGGATCTGGCACGCACCCCGGAGGCGGGGTCATGGGAGCGCCCGGGCAACTGGCCGCCAAACAGATTCTCGGAGGAAAACTTTGAAAACCAAATACGACATCGTCATTGTCGGCGCCAGCCTTGATGGCTTGATCGCGGCTTCGTATCTGGCCAAATCAGGTCGATCTGTGGCCGTCATTGAGTCGGCAGAAGAAGCTGGAGGATTGCACCGGACGGTGGAGATCGCTCCGGGATTCAACTGCCCTGGTGCCATTGACTGCATCAACGAATTGCACCCGTCGATCGCGACGGATCTGAATCTGGCCTCACACGGGCTGAAAGTAATCGAGGGTGGTTCTCTTTCGCTCATCGACACTAAAGGCCTCGCTCTGTCTCTCGGAGCCGATGGGATAGAGTTCTCGCGCGAGGAAATCGATGGCGAAGACTCACAGGAGTTTCAGGAACTGAAGTTGTTCGTTCTGGAAATCAGTCAGGCTCTGAAGCCTGCCTTGACACAGGCCCTGGCAGATCCAACCATCGACAGGTTTTCAGGTCTCGCGGATCTGATGCATCTGGGCTGGGCCTTGAGAAGGCTCGGCAGTCAGAATATGCCTGAAGCGCTTCGCCTTCTGCCGATGAACGTACGGGACCTGATGGATGAGCGTTTCCGGAGTATGGCCATGAAGACACTTGTGGCGGCCGAAACGCTGAGAGGAACACGAATGGCCCCGAGATCAGACGGATCAGTCCTCGGCCTCATTCATCGCTCTTCGTTCTGGGCCGGCGGTCCGGGTGGAACCATACGGGTCGCTGAAGGAGGCCCAGGAGCCCTCACCGAATCCCTGGTACGGGCTGCGGTTGCGGCAGGCGCGGAGATTCATCTTGGTACTGAGGTAGTATCGGTAGATATCGCGACTGATGAGGTAACGGGTGTTCGCCTGGCCAACGGAACGAAAATCGAGACCCTTACGGTGATCTCAACCCTGGATCCAAAATCCACACTGCTCGAACTGGCGGGGCCCAAATGGCTCGATCCGGATTTTGTCGAAAAGGCGACTCAGATCAGAGGACGTGGAGCACTATCGATCGTACGATTTGCCATCGATCGGTTGCCACGAGTAAAAGGGGCAGCGGATTCAGAAAGTGCGCTCGGTGGTCGTCTTTTCTTTGCCAACGAAATCGATGATATTGAACGAGCTCATGATGCCACGAAGTATGGCGAATTTCCATCCAAGCCATTTCTTTCTGCCACTTTTCCTTCGGTAAACGACCCATCGCTTGCACCCGATGGACAGCACGTGGTCAACGTTTGGGTACACTTCACGCCGTTCGATCTTCGGGAATCAGCCTGGAGCCATCAACGTGGTCGACTGCTTGAACAGGTTAAAAGTCAGCTGGAGGAATCGATGCCCGGCTTCTCCGAATCCATTGTTCATTCGCAGGTGCTGACCCCCGAGGACCTGGCCAGCGAATTCAATGCGCCAAAGGGCTGTTTTGAGCAGGTGGAACTGTCACTGGATCAGGTATTGTACATGCGGCCTATTCCCGGTTGGTTCAAATACAGAACTCCTCTGAAAGGATTGTTCATGTGTGGTCCGGGAACGCATCCAGGTGGTCAGAGCGGTCTTTCAGGGAAAATTCTTGCGGCTGAACTCGGTTGAGCAGCCGTCGCAGGAATAAGGAGACTTTTTACTGCAGAATCCTGGTTGAGTTTTATTGTCGTGCTCCTGGCGCAGAGATGCGCAGTATCGCGCCGTCGGATTCTACAACCCACTCCACGATACTGTGTGAGGATTGAAACTCGAAGGCGTTCGCCTCGCCGTCCGCCAATTCTCTCTGCAAGCGAGCAAGATCAGTTTCAGAAAGTACTGTCTCAGCGAGATCCAGCAGAATCTCATACCCGGCCGCCAGGGGAGCGAAAACGCGTAGTCCTTCCAGTTGATTGCGGTCATTGGCATACAGATAGGCCCGAATCTCTGTGTCGTCCACGCATTCGTAGTAGAGTGGGTAAAGTTCGCGTCCTCGTTCTGAGCACGAAAATCCTGAGTCTTCAAAAATGACCGACAGCGGTTTCGCGAGAATCTCGAAGGCCGATGGTTCACTATTGGAATTCGATTCGCGCGGCGCATCCTGGCAGGCAGAACTGAACAAGACCGCGAAGACGAGTACGAGAGACCGACTACTCATGGTCTTCCAGAAATAGCTCCATTTCAGCGGCCGTGTACGGCAGTTGGGTTGTCAGTATCCTGGATCCAGAAGTCGTTATCAGAATCATGTCCTCGAGATAATATGCATGTTCTCTGTGCGTGAACATCGGTTCGTAGGCAATGACCGATCCAGCGCGAAAGACTTCCTCCGCCGGAGACTCTCCGGAATCAATTCCGACTCCGTGTATGTGCCAGTTGACTCCAGAATCGGACACCATCGCTTCCTTCAGTTCCGCAGAAGCATGTTCATCTTCCAGAATTGCATTGCGACTGGCCTCGCGCACGGACTCAAACGTAGCTCCGGCTTTCATGGTATCAAGACCAGCCAGATATCCTTTTACCAGCAAGTCCCAGATGAGAGCCTGTTCGTCAGTAAACTTTCCCGATACAGGCACAGTGCGGCCCACATCTCCTCCGTACCCACCAGACATGCAGCCGATGTCCACACGCACCAGTTCTCCATCGCGGTACTCCCGATTCAGGTTTTCGTAGTCATAAAACGAACGTACCAGTTCTGGAAGGTGAGCGTTCGGGCCGGTCATGACCCAGGGCCAGAATGAAGGTCCTTCGGCGCCCCCGTCAAGACAAGCAGAAATGACGGCGCCCTCAGCCTGACGTTGGGTCAGACCGGCCTGTATAGCCCTCATCCCGCTGCTTAGAGCCTCGGCGGATATCTGTGCGTTTCGCTCTAGGATGGCTATTTCAGCATCAGATTTGGTCCATCGCATTTGCATGATGGTGTAGGCGATAGAGTCGAACTCCGCATCGGGGAAAGCATCTTTCAGGCTCTGATACCACAATTGGTGGAAGTTACTCACGACGAGCATTTCATCCGGGACGACTCTTGGTGGCATTCGCCGGGGTGCGTCGAGGTAGATCCTGGCGACGCCGTCGTCGAGCCTGCTTTGTATGTAAGCCATGAATCGATCCATGCTAATCACTGCATCTACCCCGGAACGCTCGACGAGGTCGGGTCTGTTCAGCAGGTTCAGAGACTCGATCGGAATTCCGAATGACTGAGGGGATACTGGAGCAAACAGGATGTTTTTTTGTGAAGTGGCATCGATGACGAGCACGGCTCCAGGCGTCTCATTCAGAAGTGTGAAATAGCTGAAGGTGGCATCCTGAATCCAGCCAGGTTGCTCCATTCTCTTCTCTTCCCATTTTGCCGGAAGAATGATGAGTCCGTCGGAGTGCTGATCAGCCAATATGCTTCGACGAGAAACAACCTCAGCACTGGATATTTGAGCCATCGATTCGTGTGTACACACACAAATCAACAGCAGACAGAAAGATATCAGCGTGATTGACCTCAAGGCGCCCACTATTTATTTCTGGATCAATCCGACAGGATTGCCCTGTGGATCGGTGACCATGGCAAATGTCACATCGCCTGTTTCGATAGGTGCAATTCGCACGTCCGCGCCCAATGTCTGTGCCGTTCGGACAGCTTCTTCCAGATCTTCGACCTCAACATAAAACACGATCTCCGCCTTTCCGTTGGGCTCATGACGGACGCCTCCGCCGATTGGACCGGCCGTTCCTTCTTTGATGAAACCGTACTGCAGATCTCCTTCTCCGCGGTGATCGATTTTCCACCCAAACAGTTTCGTGTAGAAAGTCTCAAGCTCCGGACCGTCGGTTCCGGCCACTTCGATATGCACTATTGGATTTCCAGCTGTCGGTTTTTCCACTATCGGCGGCCTTCTCTCGGCTGTTGGAGGGTTCGTGATTCCAGATCAGTCAATCTGTTGAATTGGGTGTGTCTTCTTCCTGACGTTGTTGCTGGAAGGTATGTAACAACTCCGCCGTTTTCTCTCCGATATCATCTTCCCGCTGTTTTTTCAGGTTAATGAAAGACAGTAGTACACGATACGTGTACAACGCCAAGGCAACCGAAGCCGCGACTACGATGAACTTGCCAAACGTGAGAAAAGAAGGAGGCATCTATTCGTCGCTTCCGGGGATAGGCGGGCGCTCTGGACAACCAGTTCGTTCAACCGTGTAGGTAAGGGAAGCTACCCTCCAGCCGCCACCGGTTTTCACGAGGGAAAACGTATCCACTCCGCAGTGAGAGAATTTGCCAGCAACATGGAAATCGTAATTGGCCCAAACGAGCGCAACTCCTTCGCGGACCTGGATTTCGTATTCGAACATGCGTTCGTGAAACTCATCTTCCGCCCCGGCAATTCCCATTGCGAACTGTTCTCCCGATGTGAATTGATGAGAAGGCATTCCATCATCCGACGAAGTTGAATACAGAATGGCTTCAGCCGTCATTACCGAGCGAATCAAATCTGTATTTTTTGTATTAATACCGTCAAAAACAGCCTGTACCGTCTCAATAACGGCTGTTTCTTCTGCAGATTGGGCATACAGCGAAGTCGCCGCGAGCAGGAGGAGGCCGACGAAAAACAATGATCTGGCAAACATGGCTTGATTCGGTCGAAGGTGCTATTTGAGGAAGACCACCCTTTTGGTCTCCATGGACTCTCCGATATCAATCAACAAAATGTAGTTGCCGGACGCAACCCGCGTGCCTGCGTCATCCCTTCCATCCCAGGTGAGTTCGTAGGCGCCCGGGGTTTGTACCTGAACAGGGAAGTGCTTGTGGATCCGCCCCAGCACGTCGATCACGCGCACTCTCACTCGAGAAGACTCGTCAAGTGTATAGCTGAGCGTCATGGAATCCGTGAATGGATTCGGGAAGGTCGCATCCAGAGTAAATGATTCTGGAATAATGGATCCTTCGACAGCTGTCGCAACCTGATTGTGACCTGACAATTTGTAGAGTCGCTGTCCTACCGCATATGCGAGCGTGTCGTTGACAGTAAAAAAGCGATTCATACGGCCATCGAGTTGACCGAAATCAGAGAACGGACTGTAATGCGGAAGCTGAGTCCACGTGTCACCGCCGTCGGTGGTAACTGACGTGATTCCGCGGCCCGATGCCCACCCGGTCGTTTCTGAAATGAAGCCGAGGCCCTGAAGTCCAGCTCCTGCTGTACTACCATGAATGAATACTTCCCGCCAGGTTTCTCCACCATCTTCTGTCTTCAGGAGCTTGGCGGTCGGTTGATTCGAACTGCCCGGATACTCAACTGACACGTATCCGACGTCGTCCGTCGGAAACGAGATTTTCCAGCCCCACTCGGAATTTGCTCCTGGTGTCAGTGTGGACGTGAACGCCTGCTCCCACGTCTCTCCTCCGTCCAGAGTTTTGAGAATGACGGCAACACCGTCAAGGTTGTCCCCCGTTCCTCCGACGGCAAATCCCTTATTTTCATCCTGGAAATACACGTCGATCAGCGCGCCTGCAACACCTCCGACAGCCGTTCCCTTCCAGGTCATTCCTCCGTCGCTGGACTTGATGATTGTCGGGTCTCCATGGAACGCACCTACGCCCCAGGCAAAATTGCCGACGGACCACATTCCACATATTCCTTCCGGAAGATCTCCAGAGATTCGATGAGAGATATCGATCCAGTGCTCGCCTCCATCACGCGTTTCCCAGAGCACACTGCCGGGATTGAATACCGTACCGGCCCAGCCGACCTCACCAAATGGTCCGTCTTCTTCTCTGAAAGCCACGGACCGGTAAGGTGCCGAATTGTCAACGTGTTGTCTCGTCCATGAGTCTCCACCGTTGGATGTATGCCATATTTCACCCTGGGTACTTACGATCCAGCCACGCTGCGTGTCGAGAAAGACCATGTCATCATAACGGCCACCAGGTGCATCGGGGAAATTGTCTACATACTCCCATTGCGGTACCTCGACCTGGGCAAACACGGCGGGTACGATAAAGGCCAGGGCGCACAGGGCGCACAGGGCGGAGAGCACTTTTTTCATGGAAGGATGTGGAAAATCGTTTTTGAAGGAAAAATTGGTCGGCAATTTAAACGGCGACCACTAGAATAACAGGGGAAAAGACAGTCTCTCGTTTTCAACCGGAGTTCGGAAGAAACAGATTGAACTATTCCGGCGAATTCTACGGCGTGCTATCTCCTGAAAGAGAACCCGGCTCCGAAGAAAGAATCGGGAGTTTCATCCGTGAGACCGGTACCTCCGTGAACGTCAATCTGGGCATTGTCGCCCATCGCGATCACAAAACCGAAATGGAAAAGAGCCTGGGAGTCACCAACTTCTGGAGCTGAAGCCGCAATTTCAGCAAATGCGCCAATTCGACCTGCGACAGGTAGACCCAGCACGACCGTTGCGTCCCAGTCCAGCTGCCGATCGTCTCCGGCCGTGTTGTATGAACCTTGTATTTGCGTGCCCAGGGAAATATTGTCAGTGAGACTGGTACCGGCCGTGACGATTACGGACGGATCCACTCCATCGGAGGTAAACATATCGTCTCCTGTGGGCAGGGTCACGAATCCGATGACTCCCACTTCGGCGTTTTCACCAAGCGAACCAGCCTGCCATTTCAGTCCGATGGAAGCATCGCTGAGACCGGAGTCCTCAAAGTCACCGGATATCAACGACGGGATTCCAACTCTCAGTTCGAATTTGTCGAAGATGCCGTAACGCACGAGCGCTTCCCCGAACGTGTTTGCAGTGAAGGAATCTGTAGTTTCTGAGGTTCCTCCCAACTCAACCTGTATCGTCCCGACAGATACGGCATTCGGGCTTTCAGTGAAATCGGGTCGGTCTGTTATGAGGCCGCCGTCTTGCGCGACAGATTCAAAGGCCAGAAACATCGAAAGGAGCATCAGGACAGAATAGAAGCGGAATTTCATGATTAGATTGGGTTTGGGATGGGTAGAAGAGCGGTTCCAGGCAATCCATGGAAATTACTGTTCCGCGGCAATTCAATCTTGATAATTGTCAGCGCCGGATGATTTGATAGCCCGGGTAAGGATTTCGACGTTTCTCCTGCCCTCAATGCCATCCACCTCCGCGGGCCTTCCTTCTCGAACCGCCTCAATGAAATTGTTGAGTTCACCCAGAAACGGATTTTGGATCTCGAATGAAACCGGATTAACACCATGAAATATGCTGCCCGCGCCGTGTCGCCCCATCGTTCCCTCCATCCGGACATGTGAGTCATCTCCATAGATTTCTATGCGGGACGCAGACTCGAACTGGACTGATACACAGAATTCGGCAGTAGATCCAGATTCAAAAGATAGCAGAACGATTGCTGTTTCATCATGTGGGCTTCCGAATTTTGCGCGGTTGATCATGCACCGGACATCCACGACTTCTCCTTCACTGGGACACATGATCCACCGGATGAAATCCAGACAATGGGTACCATTGGCTGCTAGTGCCCACCACCTACCGGTCTGAGGTGAGGATCTCCAGTTGGAATCGTCCGCTACCTGAAACGTCCAGTGAACGCGTACATGACGCAATTGGCCGAACGCACCTCCTACAACCTGTTCTCGTACCTGTCGATGACCCGCATGCCAGCGAAGGTGATAGGCCATGGCCAGCGTTACGTTATTCGCGTGGCAGGCCTCCATCATGGCATCACACTCCGAAACCGAGGTGGCCATGGGTTTTTCGAGCAGAATGTGTTTGCCCGCTTTGGCAGCTTTAAGAACTTGTTCGGAATGCAACCGATCGGGTGTAGCTACAATGACAGCATCCAAGTCGGGATCGTGCAGCAACTCGTCCAGATCCGTATACGTAGGCGAGGGAGACGCCAGATCATGATTTCTTGCAAACTGCTCGGCCCGATCTCGAGATCTGCTCAAGACTGACCACAGTTTGGCATCTGGATGCATATTCACGGCAGGCGCGTGAGCATCATCTGCTATTCCGCCCGGTCCTAGTATGGCGATATTCATTCGTTCCTTGTGGGTATTGACGAGATCACGCGGCTGACTGTTCTCGTTCGAATTCCAGTCCGGAAGGAAAGGTAAAACATTGCACTGGCGTATTTCGTTGTAGTTGTTAGATTGACCGCTCACAAATCCAAATTTTGAAATGCCCAGATCGTTGCTTCTCGTCTCAGTTCTTGTTTTGACGCTATCAACGTCCGCTTGCGCCCAAAACGCTCAGAACGACCATCTAATCAACCAGGCAGTATCAGCTGCTCCGGACACTCTCAAGGCAGGAGCTAAAGTTCTCAGTTACAAGGACGACGGCACCTTTCAGACCGTGAGGGAAGGAAGTAACGGATTGGTCTGCACGGCTGATGACCCGAATCGGGAAGGATTTGAAGCCGCCTGTTTTCATCGCGAAATGGAGGCTTACGTCGCCAGAGGACGCGAATTGCGGGCTGATGGAATGACTGGTCGCGAAACCGTGGCCAAAAGAGGAGAGGAAATTGAGGCCGGAACGCTTTCCTATACCGATGGCCCGGCCATGCAGTACATCCGATTCGGAGATGAGGCAGTGTACGACGAAGCAACTGGTGAAGTCTTGAATTCGCGCCTGCGATTTGTCATCTATACGCCCTATTCGACCCCGGAAACGACCGGTATTTCTCCGGCACCGCTCGGACCAGGAGCACCGTGGATTATGGATTCGGGAACGTGGCACGCCCACATCATGGTTACCCCTCCCGGTCAATAGCCTCGCATCGCGGGATCATTGTGAGCTTTGCTTGCGAACGAATTCGAGGGGGATTTATTATTCCCCCGGTTTTCGGGCAACCAGCGTCAGGCGAATCCGTCTTCAGGTAGGTCGTGCGATTCCAAACCCAGAGCTATCATGAGTTGTCGTTTATTTTTGACCGTAGCATCGCTTTTTCTGATTGCGAATACGTCCCTGGCCCAGCAGGTCGCATCACCCGATGAGACGCTCAAGAGTGAACTGACTCGCGACATCATCATACGGAGTAATGCCCTTGGATATTCGCTCCAGTACCGCGTCTATATTCCGGCCGGACACGAGTCTATGTCGGATCTGCCGACCATGTACGTGGCGGATGGTAACTGGTATATTTATCAAGGGGGGATGCGACCGATTCTGGATAAATTGATCGAAGACGGACGAATTGAGCCTGTTGTGGTCATTTTTGTAGACAATCGAAATCCGGCCAATCTCAACGAAAATCGTCGACGCCGTCAATTTTTCTGCAATCCGAACTACATCGATTTCTATCGTGACGAGCTGATTCCACGTATCGATGCCACTTACAACACTCATGCTGAAAGGAGCTCGAGAGGAATTCTGGGTGTTTCTTTCGGAGGGCTGAACTCGGCCTGTTTCGGTTTGCACGCACACGATTCATTTGAGGACATCGCCATGCAGTCACCGGCCATGCACCCGGTGCCAACCATTCACGAGGCGTATCAGGATTCTGTGAGATTGCCGCTCAATATTTTTCTGAGTTCGGGTGATCGGCGCGACAATGAGGATCGCACAAGGCGGCTTCGGGATATTCTTGAGGACAAAGACTACCCGATGCACTATGTGGAGGTACCGTTCGCACACAACTGGCAAAACTGGCGGCCTCTGCTGGATGATCTGCTCCTATACTTCTACGGTCGGGGAAGTAGCTGATCTGGTTCAGATCAGATCCGTCCAGTCGGGAAAGGAGGCAGCAATCGCTTCCGCCTTTTCGGGAAGGGATCTGGCGAGGTGGAAGTCAGCGAAGTCGAATCCCGGCCCTACCGTGCATCCTGCGAGCGTGTACGATCCATTGGAACGGGCCGCCTGCCACCAGCCAGCCTTAACGATTCGTGTGGCATTCTCGGGATTTGATGATGCAGAAGCCGATTCGAGTTTCAACGTAGATCGACTGCCAATTTGAGGATCGATAATGAACAGATCGAGACTGGCACCTTCCAGATGGTGCCAGACTTCGTCGGAGGCCACGCGATGGAATTTACTGGTCTGCCCCGAAGCGAGAAGGAAATAGATCGTCGTCAGCGCGCTGCGTACAGGCCTCTCATCTGCTGGCTGGACTGCGTGTTCCGAACGGAATATTTCTGAGAAGAACCCGCCCTCGGGGTGCGGCTGAAGATTGAGGTGTTCGATTAAAAAGGTCGCTCGAGGATCCAAATCAGACCTCCACACGGACTATCGCGCCCTTGAAAGCCGGCGTTTTGCTCTTGCTGTCAACGCCCCGGTCCAGCAGCACATTGGCTTCGGGGAAGTACATCGCCACATTTCCCGGGCGAATTCGATCAAATGAGTGCAGCCGGTAATTGGGAAGCCGACCCCCGGGGCCTGTTACCGACACCCTGGCGCCGTCTTCGGCTTCCAGGGACTGAATATCGTCAGGATGCATGAGAACGGCATCACGGAATCCGACTCCGCGATATAGATCGTAGTCCTCATAGACCACGGTATTGAACTGACCCTCACTTCTGATAGTCATGAGTCTGAATTCGGGTGATGTCGGAGAAGCGAGGCCCGGAAGGGTCTGCATGTGTATGGTAGCTTTTCCCTGCGGCATTGCGAAGACAGGCGTGTGAAACGTGCGGCCTTCAATCTGGAATTCTTTCCCCGTTTCATCAATCTCACCGATGGCTTGCCAGCCAGGTACGACTTCGGAAATCATGTGTCGAATACCGGCTGTGTCATTCATGGCATTCCATTGGATCGCGTCCAGGCTGGATGGCGACATTGTTGAAGCCACGCGAGATGCAAGATCTGCCACGATCGATACTTCGCTTCGAGGACCGTCGACGCGCGGCTCGCCTCCATCACTCAGCCGAACATAATTGAACATTGATTCCTGGGTCGTAGTCATGGGCTCTTCATCCCGCGGGAGCACTGGCAGAATGATGGTTTCATCTGCAATGGCCCAGGCATGACCGGTGTTGAGCGTCGTACTCATGGTTACCAGCATTTCCAGATTGGAAAGAGCCTTCCCAGCGAACAACGCGTCTGGATTCGAGCCAAATAGATTGCCTCCAAGACAGAAACCGAGGCGAATTGCTCCTTCGCCAGCTGCTTCCATGCAGGCCATGGTGTCGAGACCGGGCGTAGTCGGCAACTCAAGTCCAAAGTTGTCCACCAAACCGTCAAAAATGGCCTTTTTAAGGGTCGGAGTTACGCCGACTGATCCGATTCCCTGCACGTTGGAGTGTCCCCGAATGGGCATGAGGCCGGCGCCTTTTTTACCAATCATTCCGCGCATCAGCGCCAGTGCCGCGATCATTTGAACGGTTTCCGTGCCGTGCTGGTGATGGGTCACACCCATGGCCC
>Ga0114933_10003976_pt1 | contig 14073 bp, 9 predicted proteins | sample 4SBtaG_FD_89691 | JGI IMG/M metagenome (GOLD analysis project Ga0114933, IMG submission 89691) | Deep subsurface microbial communities from Kolumbo volcano to uncover new lineages of life (NeLLi) - 4SBTROV12_W25 metaG | ecosystem: Environmental > Aquatic > Marine > Volcanic | place: Kolumbo...
CGCCTCGCGATCGTGAAGAACCCAGCGCTGGTCTCGCTGAACGGGCTCGAGGAGGTCGTCGAGATCGAGACGCTGACGATGTCCGAGCTGCCCGCGCTGCGGGACCTGTCCGGCCTGGATGGCCTGCGCCGCGTCGGAACGGTCGAGGGCGAGCGCCGCTACCGCAAGCTGCTCCAGACGGAATAGGGATTCGCCATGTTGATGCTCCTGAGCGCGTGCTTCGTCCTGGACGGCAAGGTCGACACGCCGGTCGATGCCGCCGCCACCGAGCCCCTGGTCTTCGAGGTCCCCGCGGGGTCCTCGGCGCGCAGCATCGCGCCCGCGCTGCTGGAGGAGGGGCTGATCCACGACGACATGAGCTGGCGCTGGTACCTGAAGTCCCGCGAGGCCGGGGGCTGCCTCAAGGCCGGCAAGTTCGAGCTGTCCGCGGCCATGACCTACCCCGAGCTCATGGAGGCCATGTGCGGCGTCCCGCTCGCCGACGAGGTGCCCCTGACCATCGTCGAGGGCTGGCGCATCCGGGACATCGACGCGGCGCTGGCCGAGGAAGGCTGGATCGAGAGCGGTGAGTACCTGGCCGCGGCCAAGGACCCCGGGCGCTTCGACCTGCCCTTTTTTGTGACCGGGCTCAGGACGCTCGAGGGCTTCCTGATGCCCCAGACCTACAACGTGCCGGCGGACGGCTTCACCGCCGAGGAGCTCATCCAGAGGCAGATCGACCTCTTCTGGGAGACCTGGGGGGCCGAGGCGAGCCTGGGCGAGCGCACGCTCTACGAGGTCGTCATCGTCGCCTCGATGCTGGAGCGCGAGGAGCCCAAGCCGGTGAACCGGCCGCTCGTCGCGGGGGTCATCTGGAGGCGGCTGGACGGCGGCTGGCAGCTCGGGATCGATGCCACGAGCCGCTACACGCTGGAGAACTGGAACGACCGCTCGTCCTTCCTCCGGCAGCTCCGCGACGAGTCCGACCCCTACAACACGCGCCTCCGCAAGGGCCTGCCGCCGACGCCCATCGGCAACCCGGCGCTGCCCTCGCTCGAGGCCGCGACGGCGCCGGAGAGCAGCGAGTACTGGTACTACCTGCACGACGCCGAGGGGAACCTGCACCCGGCTGTAAACGCAGCGGAACACGAGAGGAACCGCGCTCGGTACAACGTGTACTGAGTGCGACTGCATTGGTTCTGGTCGACGAACCCGCAGAAGGTTCGGCTGGCGCTGGAAGAGTTGGGCGAGCCTTACGAGCTCGTCGTCGTCGACTGCGCCTTCGCCCCTTGGCTGCCCCACCTGGACCACCAGGACTTCACGCAGCTGAGCGCCTGGATCGAGCGGATCAAGGCCCGCGAGAGCTGGGATGCCTGCCAGATGCGCTACTGACGCACGAGCGCGTCCACCAGGCGTTCGGTCTCCTCGGTGAGGTCCCGATCGAGCGGCGCGGCGTCCAGTGCACAGCGCAGGCCGGCCACCAGGTCGTCGTCCTCCCAGGCCGCGATCATCCCGGCGGTGCGGCCTCGCATCCAGTGGGCCTGGGTGTGGTCGCCGAGTCGGTCGAGGCGATCGGCCGCCTGCAGCGCCGTCGCGATGCAGCTCAGCAGTCGGCTCCGGACTCGGACCACCGCGATGAGGTCCGCGGCGCCGAGGCCGGTCGTGCGATCCCGCTCTCGGAGCCAGCTCGGATCGGGCAGCTCGAGGGGGACCAGGGTGGTGGGCATGCGCTCGGCGAGGGTGTCGTTCATCGCCCTGGGTTTCGGTACGGCGGGACCGCCCCTCGATGTCAGCGCGGATTCGGCGCCCGAAACATGATGGCGATGCGCGGAAGGGCCCGGGCGACCTTGGGGACGCCGTGCAGGCAGGTGTGCTGGCAGGTGCCGCCCATGACGCAGAGGTCCCCCCAGCCCAGATCGAGCTGCAGGCGCCGCTTGCCATCCTTGCGGCGGATCAGGAAGCGGCGGGGCTCTCCGACGCTGACGGTCGCCACGAGCCCCTCGCCGCCCTCGCGCAGGATCACGTCGCCGTGAGGGGCGACCGAGTCGCGGCCGTCCCGGTACAGCCCCAGCGAGATCGACGTGAGCGGCCGCTCGTAGCGTCGGCTCAGGGCCTGTCCCAGCGCGGGGAACACGGGGTGACCGGCGCCGTCGCGGGGCACGCTGGCGGTCAGGCGGGGCTCGTCCACCTCGCGCTCGTACATCCAGCGTCGGCGCTGCGACCAACGCATGTCCCGGTAGAGGGCCTCGAAGACGGCCTCGTGGCCCTTGAGCCAGCCCGGGAGGTGATCGACCCAGGCGCCTGCGCCCAGGTCGTGGCGAGTGATTCCGGCGCAGGCAGCGTCGAAGCCGACCGCGGGGCTGAGCAGACCGATCTGGCGAGCGAGCATGCCTCATGCTTACTGAACATGTGTTCCGGTGTCCAGTGCGATATGGCGAGAGGGTGACCCTCGATCGCCAGGCCGCGGAGCTGCCCAGTCGGAGCGGGGTGTACCTCTTCCGGGACGCCGAGGGCGTCGTGCTCTACGTGGGCAAGGCGAAGAGCCTCCGGGCCCGCGTGGCCCAGTACCTCTCCGGCCACGACGAGCGCTTCATGGTGCGCTTCCTGGTCGCCCAGGCAGCCTCGGTCGACTGCGTGCTGACCGACACCGAGAAGGAAGCGCTGATCCTCGAGAACACCCTGATCAAGCAGCATCGGCCGCCGTACAACGTCAAGCTCCGAGACGACAAGAACTTCCTGCACATCCGCATCGACGCTCGCGAGGAGTGGCCGATGTTCACGCTGGTTCGCCGCATCGAGGACGACGGCGCCGAGACCTTCGGCCCCTACTCCTCGGCCCAGAAGGCTCGGCGCACGCTGGCCTTTCTGCAGCGCAGCTTCCCCCTCCGAACCTGCAGTGACGCGGTGCTGAAGTCCCGCCGCAAGCCCTGCCTGCTGCACCAGATGGGGCGCTGCGTGGCCCCCTGTGTCGAGGGCTACACCGCCCGCGAGGCCTACGACGGGCTGGTCCACGAGGCTCGGCTGGTGCTCTCGGGCAAGCGCAAGGAGGCCATCGTGGCGGTCCGGGCTCGCATGCACGCCGCCTCCGAGCGCGAGGACTTCGAGCAGGCCGCGCGCCTCCGGGATCTCGCCAAGGAGATCGAGGCCACGCTCGAGCGCCAGAAGGTCGTCGACCGCAAGCTCGGGAACCGGGACGTCTGGGGGGTCTTCCGCGAGGGCGATCGGGGCGCCATCGCGGTCCTGCCGATGCGCGGTGGCATGCTGCTCGAGCCTTGGTTCCTCGACATCCGCGGCGAGCCCGGTCCCCTCGATGAGCTCCTCTCCGGGTGGCTGATGGCGGCCTACTCCGAGGGCGGCGTTCCCCCCGAGGTCCTCGTGCCCCAGGCCCCCGAAGCCGCCGAGGTCCTCGAGGAGCTCCTGGGCGAGGTCCGCGAGGGTCGGGTCCGGTTGCGCGTGCCTCAGCGCGGCGAGAAGGCGCGCCTGGCCGAGCTCGCTCTGGCGAACGCGAGGGACCGCTTCCGACGGCGCACAGACGAAGGGGAGCGACGGCAGCGCACGCTCCGGGAGCTGGCGAAGCTCGTGGGGCTCGAGGAGCCGCCGCACCGCATCGAGTGCGTGGACAACAGCAACATCCAGGGCCACTCGCCGGTGGCCAGCTGTGTGGTCTTCCTGGACGGCAAGCCCGCCAAGAAGGAGTACCGGCACTACAAGATCAAGACCGTCGTGGGGCCGGACGACTACGCCTCGATGCACGAGGTGCTGACCCGTCGGTTCCGGCGCGCCGCCCGCGAGGGCGTCTTCCCGGATCTGCTGGTGGTCGACGGAGGCAAGGGGCAGCTGGGGGTGGCCCTCGATGCGCTCGCTGAGCTCGGCTTCGAGGATCAGCCGGTGGTCGGCCTGGCCAAGCCGCGGACCGAGAAGAGGCGAGGGGAGCGCGACGCGGTCGACAAGATCATCGTGCCCGGGCGGGACCTTGTGCGGCTGCCGGACAACAGCCCCGTGCTGAACCTGCTGCGCCACATCCGAGACGAGTCCCACCGCTTCGCCATCGCCTTCCACCGTCGCTCTCGCCGCAAGTCGGCGCTGCGCTCGAAGCTCGACGGCATCCCGGGCGTGGGCCCGAAGCGGCGCAAGGCCTTGTTGACCCACTTCGGCAGCATGAAGAAGGTCGCGGCCGCGACCCCCCAGGAGATCGCTGGCTGTCCGGGCATCGGCATCGAGCTCGCCGAGGAGATCGCTCGCTCGTTGAAGTGAGGGAGCCCAGGAACGCGTGCTTCGAAGAAGCGCGGGGCTCCCAGAGACCTAGCCGTCGCCGTCGAAGTGGTAGGGGTCGCTCGCGGCCATCTCGGTCGCGGTGAGCTGCCGGCAGCTGTTCAGGTCGCCCTTGTGGATGCAGAGCTCGTGGGGCTCTTCGTCGTCCGCTAGGGGGACCTCGGCGGGCGCCTTGCCGTAGTCGGAGCCGTCGAAGGTGATGCGGGCGTCGGCGGGATCGGTCGTGACCATGATCCAGTCGCCCTCGCGGACGGCGGCCACGCTGGAGCCCTCCGAGGGTTCGGCGGTCGCCGCCTCCTCCGGCGCGCTCGCCGTGTCGCCCGCGCTGCTCAGCCAGGCGAAGCCGCCGACGAGCAGGAGGAGCACCCCGCCTGCAGCGAGCCCGATCTTGCCGAGAGGCATCGGGTCGTCGTCGATCTGCATCTCCCGCGCGGGTGTGCTCGGCAAGACCTTGGCGATGTCCGTGGCGGAGCGGGCCCGGTCGCCCTCGGCGCCCCACTTGCCGCTGCCGAGCTCCTGCTCGCGCTTGGCGCTGTCGGCGCTGACGCCCACCTTGTCGCCGAGCATCCAATCGCCAGTGCGTTCGGGACCGCCTTCGCGCCCGCCCAGGATGCTCTCGACCTCGGCTGCGCCGTAGAGGATGTCGCTCGAGGACGGCTCTTTGACCGAGTCGCTGGTGCCGCTGGGCCGATGCTTCTTCGCGCCTTCGTCCCCGTCGGCTGCCTGCGTGACCAGGCCCTTGTCCTGCTGGCGTGCCACCTTGACCTCGGCGGGCTCGAGCGGTGTGTCGAGCTGCACCGGCTCGGGGGGCCCTCGCTTCTTCTTCGGGGCCTCACCCATCTTCGCCTGAGCGGCCTTCTTGGTTGCCTCGGCTCTCTTCGCCGCTTCGGCCTTCTCGGCTTGTGCGGCCTTGCGCACCGCTTCCGCCTTTCTCGCCGCTTCGACGCGAGCCTGCTCGGCCTTGCGCGCGTGCTCGGCCTGTTGGGCGGCCGCGCGCTCAGCAGCCTCCTTTCGGCTCGCTTCCTTGCGTTCCGCTTCGGCGCGCTCGCCGGCGCGGCGCTCGGCCTCGACGCGTGCCTGTTCGGCCCGCTTGGCGTCCTCCGCAGCCTGCTCCGCCTCGAGTCGAGCGCGCTCGGCCGCCCGGGCTTCGCGGGCCTTGCGGGCCTTCTCGGCGGCCGCTCGTTCGGCTTCGATGCGCGCCTGTGCGGCCTTGCGGGCCTCCTCGGCCTCGCGGGCGCGCTCCTCGGCCCGCCGGGTGCGGGCCTCGGCCTCGAGCCGCGCCTTCTCCCGCGCCTCGTCGCGGGCCCTCTGCTCTGCCACGCGCCGAGCCTCGGCCTCGGCCTCTCGCTTCGCGCGCTCCGCGGCGCGCTGCTTTGCCTCTTCCTCTTCGCGCTGACGAGCTTCGTCGAGGGCCTTGAGGCGGGCGGCCTCGCGCTCCTTGCGGGCCTCTTCGGCCAGGCGCGCTGCCTCGGCGGCGGCTCGGCTGGCCTCCTCGGCCTTGCGCCGCTCTTCCTCGGCGAGGCGCTGCTCCTCTTCGGCCTTGCGCTGGGCCTCCTCGATGCGGCGGGCCTCTTCCTCGGCTTCCTTCTGCGCCTTGGCGGCGGCCTTTCGGGTCCTGGCGCTGCGCTTGCGCTCGGCGGCCGCGCGGGCCTCGTCGGCGCGCTTGCGGGCTTCTTCGGCCTTCTTGCGCTCCTCCTCTGCGCGACGAGCGGCTTCGGCCTCGCGGCGTGCGCGGTCCTCGGCTTCGCGACGGGCCTCGTCGGCGGCGCGCTTCTCGGCCTCGCGCTGCAGGGCCTCCTCGGCGCGACGGGCTTCGGCCTCGGCCTTCAAGCGGTCGGTCTCGGCCTGCTTGCGCGCGTTCTCGGCGGCGAGGCGCTCCTGCTCGAGGTGCTTGCGCTCCTCCTCGAGCTGGCGGAGTTGCTCCTGGAAGGCGGCGTTGCGGGCCTCCTCGGCGGCCTGGCGTGCGGCGGCCTCCTCCCTCGCGCGGGTCGCTTCGGCCTCGAGTCGGGCTCGGACCTCCTCCTCGACGCGGCGGCGGGCCTCCTCCTCGAACTGCTTGCGGAGCTCGGCCTCGCGGCGCTCGGCGTCGACGCGTGCCTGGGCTTCGGCGATGGCGCGCTCCTGGGCCTCGGCCTCGCGGCGTGCGCGCTCCTCGTCGGCTCGAAGGGCCTCGGTGCGGGCAGCCTCCTCGAGGCGGATGCGCTCGGCCTGGCGCTCGGCTTCGTTGCGGGTGACGACCCGAGGGCTGCCGGCCTGAGCGGGCACGGCGCGGGGCGGGGCGACCTCGACCGGCGCGGTGGACCGCAGCCCCGAGCCGAGGCCGAAGTCGGCCAGGAGCTCGGCGACCACCTTGTCGCTGCGGACCTCGGAGGTGTGGAACAGCGCGGAGAGCGCCTGGACCAGGGCGCGGGCGGGCTGGAGGCGCACGCGGGAGCGCTCTCGCAGCATTCCCGTCAGGACGAGCAAGGAGCGACTCTGGTCCAGCCCCTCGACCTCGAGCGGCGCGACCATCTTCGGGGGCCAGACCTCGCCCTGGAGGTAGCGGACGATCGCTCCGAGTGCGCGGCAGTCGGTGGCCGGGCCGACGGGATCGGCACCGGTCTCCTTCATCATCGGGAAGTGGAGAGCGGGCCGGATGCAGAGCACCCCGCCGTCATCGAAGCCGATGCCCTCGGGGTGGAGGTGGCCGTGCCAGCTGCCGGCGTCGTGCACTCCGCGGAGCGCTTCGGCCACGAGCAGGGCGATCGCGAAGGCCTGGGGATCCTCGAGTGGGCGACGAAGGGCGGTGAGGGGGACCTTGAGCGGCGAGCGGCTGACCACCCAGGCGCCGTCGTCGTCGACGCCCCAGGTCAGGTCGGCGAAGGGCCCGCCCCGCGGGACGGCCTCGGCTTCGGCCACCAGATCTTCCGGTCCGAGGAAGACTTCAGCTGTGCCCTCAGGCCCCTCGGCGGACCAGCGCTGAACGTCTCGGCGGGAGGACTGCAGGCGGTTCGTCGGGCGGTATCCGGCGAAGGTCCGCGCCTGCGGGTTTGGAGCGGCCATCGGCGGCGAGCATAACCGGGCTCGGACCTCGCGTGTCCACGGGGCGCTCCGGCCTGTTGATGCCGGTCGATCCGGTGGTTAGCCACCCGGGCTCCTGCCGTGGCATCGGCAGGCTACGGAGAGAGCCATGAACCGCGTCGAAGCCGCTATCCAGAAGGGCCGCTGCGTCATCGTCTTTGGCGGTCGCAGCCTGGCCGAGGACGCTGTCGTCGCAGAGCTTCGTCGGCGCACCGGTCTGCCGGCGGTCGCTCTGGGCGACACGGTCGACCCCGCGCAGGCGCTGAGCGCGGACGCTCTGGCCCCGGCGACCTCGTCGCAGGGAGGAATCCTGGTGCTGATCGAGCCGGACGCCGGCTCGGACAGTCGCGCCCTCGAGAGCCTGGGCGGCCTGATCAAGTCCGCGCCGAACAAGCCGCGGGTCCACGTGGTGGCGCGGGCCTTCAACCCCTTCCTGCTCCCCATGTCGATGCGTCTGCTGAAGCTCGACCAGCACAAGGTGCGAGCCAAGGACTTCATGGCGCGGCTGCCGATGGTGACGGGCACTCCCGGCGCACCGATGGCCAAGAAGCCCAAGGCGAAGAAGGAGCGCAAGGGCCCGCGGGCGCCGCGCATCGCCTTCGTCGGACGCGAGGAGGAGCTCGAGAGCCTGGCCGGCATGCTGGCCGAGCCCGGCCCGATCGCGATCGTGGGACCCCGCGGCATCGGCCGCACCTGGCTCCTCGAGAAGGCGCTGGCCGACGCGGAGCTCCGTCGGCTGCCCGACTTCCAGGTCGAGGACGGCTCCGGCTTCGATGCCCTGGCGGCGCGCATCGCCGAGGCCTCCGGGGACGACGCGGTCAAGAAGCTCGTCCGCAGCGGAAAGCTCAGCGCGGGCGAGGTCCTCGACGGCCTGGTCGCGGCGCTGGACGGCGAGGCCTTCGCCGACAGCGTCATGGTCTTCCGCAACCTGCGCTTCCTCCAGCACCCGGATGGTTCGATCGCTCAGCGCGACCGCCTCTCTCAGCTGGTGCTGCGGCTGATGAGCACCTCGACCGCCTGCCGCGTCGTCTTCGTGACGGACCGCAAGCCCGCGCTCTACGCCGATGGGCAGGGGGCCAACCTCCGCGTCATCGAGCTGGGTGGCCTCAAGGGCAAGGAGCTGCACGGCATCTGGGAGGCCTACGGCGCCGGCGAGGTCGATCGCGGCAAGATGGGCCAGGTCCATGAGACGACCGGGGGTCACCCGCTGGCGAACCGCGCCTTCGCGATCGCGTGGGCGGCGGGCAAGGACGACGGCCTCATCGACGGCAAGAAGTTCATGAAGCTGCCGAAGCTCGACGTCGAGCCCCTCTACCGGCACCTCGGTCGGCGGGTCGAGAAGCTCGAGGCTCCCTTGGCCAACGCGCTCTCGATGGCCGCGCACTCGACGCTGCCGGTGAGCGGCCGCGAGCTCTCGGAGCTCGGCCTCAACCGGGACTCCCGCACCGCGCTGCTCAATCGGGGTCTGCTCGAGGCCCTCCCGGTCGGCGAGCCGCGCGAGTACCGCGTCCACCCCCTCGTTCGCCGCACCATGCGGCGCCGGGCGCTCTCCGACTTCGACGTCCTCGAGCTCCTGGGCAACCTCCAGCGCAAGCGGGCCGAGGCCGCCGAGGGCGTTCAGGCCCTGGCCTGGCACCAGCGCGCCAACCGGACGCTCACCGGAGCCCGCCGTCGGCGAGGGCTGCGGGACGTCGGCTACCCGGACAACGACGGGGCCCTCGACTCCGTGCGCGGCATCCTTCGCAACCCGAAGAATCCCCGCTACGACATCGCGCTCCAGATCATCCGGCCGGTCCGGAAGAACGCGCCCATGGATCCCGAGGCGGCCTGCCTCGAGGCCTGGGTCCTGCACTTCAACGACAAGACGGAAGAGGCCGAGGGCGCCTGGGCCGCCATTCGCGAGGCCGGCGGCACTCCGGAGGTCTTCCACTCCGAGGCCAGCTGGCGCCTGGATCGTCGGAAGAAGGGCGACGTCCAGCAGGCGGTCGAGGCCCTCAAGGCCGGCGCCGAGGCCTTCCCGACGGACGGCACCCTGTGGCGCCGACTCGGGGCTTTGAACCAGGTCGAGCTGAACCGGCCCGCCGACGCCGAGGCGGCCTTCCGCAAGGCCATCGAGGTCGAGCCCGGCGCCCCCGAGGCCTGGTCGCGACTCGGCGAGGTCCTCCTCGCCCAGGGCCCGGACAAGCACGCCGACGCCGAGCAGGCGATCCGCTACGCGATGAACCTCGAGCCGACCCGGCCGACCCACGCCTACCGGCTGGCCCGCCTGCTTCGTCAGCGCGCCATGGCGGCCGAGGACGCCGAGTCTCGCGCAGCGCTTCAGAACGAGGCCAAGGAGGGGCTCGAGGCGGCGGTGAAGTCCGGCCCCCGGAACCCGGGCCCCTACCTGGAGCTCGCCGAGCTGCTGCTCGATCTGGGCACCGACCTTGATCGCGCGGAGTGGTGCGCTCGCAAGGCCGCGAAGATCCGGAAGACGCCCGCGGGGGCCGTGCTCAAGGCGCGCATCCTCGCTCGAACCGGTCGCACGGCCGAGGCCGAGGCGGCCATCCAGCGACTGGCGGCCCAGAAGGGCAACCAGCACCAGGCCCACGCGGCCCTGTCCGAGCTGTTCTTTGCTCAGGGCAAGGTCTTTGCCGCGGATCAGGAGCTGCACAAGGCCATCCAGCTCTGCCCCGAGGACCACCCGGCGCGGGCCCGCTATGGCATCGAGAAGGCGCGACTGGAGCTCTTGATCTCGAGCGGTCAGGCGAACGAGATCGAGCGGGCGGCCGAGCAGGTGCAGACCGCCATCGCCGACGCGGCGGCGGCCGAGGTCAAGACGACCCACGACCGCGGGACCGTGGTCCGACGCAAGGGCAAGAAGGACAAGGGCGACGGCGTCGGAGGCGGCCTCGGCAGCCAGACGGTGCCGGTCGAGCAGGCCGCCCAGGCCGAGGCGCCCGCGGAGGCACCGGTCGAGGCCGAAGCGCCGGTCGAGGCGGCTCCCGAAGTGCCGGTCGAGGCGGTCCCCGAAGCGGCTCCCGAAGCGCCGGTCGAGGCGGCCCCCGAAGCTGCGGTCGAGGCGGCCGAGGCGCCTGCCGCGCCGGAGCTCCCCGAGGTCCCGACCGCCCCGGTCGAGGAGGCCCCTGTCGAGGAGGCGTGAAGTCTCTGCGATCGCGGTGAAAGAAAGGAACCCCTCGCCCGTCTACAGGTCGGACCCTGCAGTGCACGCCCGTTGCACGAAGGTTCATCCGCGTTTCAACTCGACCCCGAGTCAGGCGCGTGTAGCCTCGATGTACAGGGGACTCGGATGCTCGCCAACACCGTCGCCACTTTCGCTCTCCTCGGCATCGCCTGGATCATGGCGCTGGCCGTGCTCTATCGGCCCTCGTGGCAGCTCCGACCCAGCGTCGGTCAGGCGCTGCTGACGGGGATTCTCGCCGTTGAAGCGGCGATCTGCGTGGGCCTCTGGGAGATCGAGGCGGCCTCTGGGTTGGCCACCTGGACGCCACTCCTCGTCGCGGCCGGTGGTGGTGCGCTGGCCGTCGGCGCGCTGCGTCGTGGCCGGACTCCGGCCGAGGTCCGCAGCATTCGGCACTGGCGAGCGGGGATCGCGATCTTCGCGGTCGGCGCTGTCGTGGCGAACTGGAAGCGTATTGAAGCCGCCATCCCCCTGGGACGCACCGGCGTCGAGCAGGACCTCCTGGCGAACGCGGCGGGCATCGCGGGCATCGGGGCCTTCGCGCTCCTGGTCGTCGCGGTCGCTCCGCTGGTGGCCGTGCATCGTCAGAGCTGGCTGCGGCGTGCCGCCGTGCCGCTCGGCGCACTCCTCATCCTGGTCGTCCCGGCGATGATGGCTCCGGCCGCTCTGGCCCTGGACTCGACCTGCGACGGCGTGCTCGGGGACGAGGCGGAGCAGGACTGGTGCCGAAGCGACGAGAGCGTCCTGCGGGTCGAGACCTACACGCTGCGCAGCGGCGGCTGGCACCCCGAGGGCGGACCCATGGCGAGCTACGCCGCTCGCGTCGCGGACCGGGTGCCGATCGACGAGGAGACCTGGGCGGCGGGCTACGCCACCGGCGACCGCGTGGGCCTGCGAGTCAGCCGGCACATGCAGGTCGACGGCCTGAACCCCGTAGGCTTCCACCGCTCCTTCGCGCACTCCACCGACGCCGTGGGCGCGTGCTTCGAGGACATGGAGCCGGGCCGCTACGACGTCACCGTCAAGACCCGCGACCGCCTGCTCTCCTCGGTCTACGTCGAGGACGGCAACATCAGCGTCGACACCTGCGTGATGGCGGCCATTCCGGGCCTGTGGCCCTCGCCGGGCGAGGGCACGATCGAGGTCGTCTGGCTGGGCGTGGACGAGGAGATCGCCCAGCGCTGAGCCCGCGATAGGGTGGGCAGCATGTCCGATCCCGCCGGCCTGCTGACGCGCGTCCCGGAGCTCGAGCCCTTCACCCGCTACCCGGGGGTGAAGAAGGCGCTGGCGAGCGGCAGACCCCACAAGGTCTACCGGGCGTTGTTCTGGGGGCGTCTCTTCGGGCGGTTCAAGGCGGACCACAAGCGCGTCGCCAAGGAGCTGCTGGCGAATCGTCGCCTCTTCATCGAGCCGGTGGACTCGGCGCCCGGGCACTCGACGATCAACGGCATCGGCACGATGATGCTGGGCAACGTCGAGCTCGACGGCGAGGACGGCACCAGCATCGGCACGCAGTTCTTCACCTTCATCTACGTCCCGGTGTTTCCGCTCGGTCAGTACCTCTGGCTCAAGCACGGCAACCAGTACCAGGTCTTCGGCAAGGTCCCGTATGGCCCCCTCGTCTACCTGTGGCGCAACGCCCTCGCGGTCCTGATCGCCGTCGGCATCCTGGGCGCGGCAGGCTCGGCATTCTACGGCTCGCGCTACGACGAAGTGATCGTGCTGAACGCCCTCGACGTCGAGGTCGTGGCCAAGGTCGGCGACGACCAGAAGACCGTTCCGGCCGGCAAGAAGCGGACCTTTGTCGCCGTCCCCATCGGCGAGGTGCCGGTGGCGATCCAAATCGGCGACGAGCCCTTCGAGGAGGGCGTCATCGAGGTCAGCAGCCTCAACGACGTCCACCTGTGGAACGTCGCCGGCGCCGGCCTCGTCTACTTCCAGGACGTCGTCTACGTCGTCAGCGGGAGCGCCGGCAACATCCGCGATCCGGACCAGTTCTGTGGCGTGAACGCCATCGTCCTCGACGACGTCGACTACCTGTTCCGTCAGCCCCCCGAGACCATCCAGATGAGCTCCGACCGCATCGTGCGCACGCACCTCGGCCTCTTCGAGGGCGGCTGGGAGAGCTGCATGGACACCCTGCAGTGGACCCAGCCGGCGCTGGTCACCCAGATGCTCGTCGATCGGACGGATCTGGTGGACGAAGCCCAGGTCGACACGCTGGGCGGCGTGATGATCAGAGCCTGGGGCCCTCAGGCCGCGGTCGCCTGGACCGACGAGCGCATCGCCGAGGGCAACGGGACGGTGGCCATACATCGCCTGCGCCAGTCGGCCTCGAGCGCTGCGGGAGTGGACCTGTCCGAGGAATATCGGGCGGCGGCGGAGGCCGATCCGGAGTCTGCGACATCGGCCTACCTCTACCTGCGACTCCAGCCTCCGGGCGAAGAGGTCGTGCGGGCCCTGGAAGACGCACTGGAGCGCTGGCCGTCGGACGGTCTGCTCTTGCGGACCTATGCCTACAACTTGCGCGCGACCGAGCGCTTCGCCGAGGCAGAGGGGGCCTACGAGAGCCTCTTCACCCGCGTCGACATCGACCGGGTCCTGGCGCCGTGGGCGGAGATGCTCGCGGCGAGCGGTCGCCATGAGCTGGCGCTGGAGAAGCTCGAGTCGGTGTACGAGCCGGACTGGAACGTCATCGTCGCGCGGGGGAAGCTGCGGGTGCTGCTCCGTCTGGACAGCCGTGCGTCGGAGTGGGAGGGCCTCGACCGTGTGCTCTTCGAGGCCCAGGTCGGCGTGCCCCTGGACGCCAAGACGCTCAAGCGCATCGACCCGGAGATCCGACCCGCGGTGCGGGCCACGGCTGCGCTGCATCGGGACCCCGTCGAGGCCCTGGCGCTCTTCGGCGAGGTCCCCCCGGACCAGATTCACTGGATCGACATGCCCAGCGCCGCGCTGATCCTCGGGGAGCTGCGGGCGAGCGGTCGGGGCGAGGATGCCGCGACCTTTGCCGAGGCCTACGGCGCACCCTTCCTCGAGGCCATCGAGTCCAGCGAGGTCCATTCCGAGGATCACGCCGGGGCGCTCGGATCGGCGCTCTTCTTCGCGGCCTCGCGGCAGCCGGAGCGGACACCTGAAGAGGCCGCGGCGCTGAGGGAGCGGGCGGCGCGGTGGGACTTCTTCCCCGGGGTGACGACGCATGCCCTCGCCAACTGGTGACCTGAGGGGGCGGGCCGCCCTGGTGCTCCTGGTCCAGGTCGGCTTCTTCGTCCTGGGTTGGGGCGTGGTCGCCGCTGCGATCGGCGTCTTGGTGTTGGAGGTCGCCACGGAGCGCGTGACGCCGGGCGGGTTGGCCTCGGCGGCCTTCGGCGCGTGGTTCGCGTGGGCGCTGATCCCGCCTTGGGGTCGGTGGAACGACCCGGGGCCCGCCCTCGACCGGTCGAGCGCTCCACGGCTCTTCCAGGTCCTCGACGACGTCGCTCGCCAGGCGGGGGTCAGGCCGCCGCACGACGTCTACCTGGTGCGGGACGTGAACGCCTCGATCGGTCGGCGGTGGGCGGGCCTGCGTCGTCGTCGCTACCTGA
>Ga0114933_10003980_pt1 | contig 14068 bp, 11 predicted proteins | sample 4SBtaG_FD_89691 | JGI IMG/M metagenome (GOLD analysis project Ga0114933, IMG submission 89691) | Deep subsurface microbial communities from Kolumbo volcano to uncover new lineages of life (NeLLi) - 4SBTROV12_W25 metaG | ecosystem: Environmental > Aquatic > Marine > Volcanic | place: Kolumbo...
ACCTGAGAACGAGCCAGTGGAAACTCGTTTAAAAGAAATAACGCTTTATGAGTTTGATATCTCTAAAGGGGGGATTTTAGAAAAGAATGCGATTTATCTTATCCCTCTAATGGAAGAATTGAATCTTCCTTCTTCGTTTTATGGTTTAGCCAATCCAAAAAGCTCTACAGGTCGTTTGGATATGTTCACCCGGGTCATTGTAGATGGCGGTCATCGATTTGATGAAATTCCGCGTGGTTATCGCGGGAAGATTTATTTGGAGGTGATTCCTCGATCTTTTCCTGTAAAAGTAAAAACAGGATTATCATTGAATCAATTGCGAGTTGCACACGTTACCTCGCATACCCTAGGCAAACAGGGATTGGAGATCAAATATAAAAGTAATCCTATTCTATTCGATCGTAATGGATTCGCCATTCCTTTCGATCAGGTGAAAGTGGAAGGCGGAGTTTATGTCGGAGTGGATGTTTCAGGTGACCAGCCCGATTCCATCGTCGCTTATAAGGCTAAAACCAACTCCAATGTTATTGATCTTTCTAAAATAGGCCATTACAAAGCGGAAGAATTTTGGGAACCCATTTATAGGCCAAAAAAGAACCAATTGATCCTGGAACCGGAAAGCTTTTATATTATGATGTCCAAAGAAAAGATTTGTATCTGGCCAGATTGGTTGGCAGAAATGATTGCCTATGAACCGAATAGCGGTGAACTGCGCACCCATTATGCCGGTTTTTTTGATTCTGGTTTTGGATGGAACGGCACGGATGAGCTGATGAATCAGGGAACTCGTGCAGTGATGGAAGTTCGTCCCCATGATGTGCCATTTATGGTGGAACATGGACAAACTTTTTGCCGACTCAAGTTTGAGCGCGTAATAGAAAGACCTGACCGGGTTTATGGAGTTGAATTGAAATCAAATTACCATTCTCAGGGGTTGGCCTTGAGTAAATATTTTGAACCACACTAGGTATTTCGACCAGATTTAAGGATATCGGATAAGTATGGAGCGAGATGAATTAAAATCCATCATTGAAAATGTTTTGTTGGCAGCTGATCAACCTGTACATATTGGCGAGCTTCAAAAGCTTTTTCTCAATACGGCAGAAAAAAATGACTTGCAGTCGATACTTGATGAGTTGAAGGAAGAATATCAGTCTCGGAACCTACAGATTTTAGAAGTGGCCGATGGTTACCAGTTGTGTACCCGGCACGAATTCAATGATTGGATTCGTAAATTTCTTAAACTGGACAGGTCGTCACGTTTGTCGCAACCTAGTTTGGATGCGCTTTCGATCATTGCCTATAAGCAACCTCTCACACGCCAGGAATTAGACGATATTCGAGGAGTAGATTCGAGTGGTGTTATCAAGACTCTATTAGAGAAAAAAGTGATAGCTCCCGCAGGACGAAAAAAAGTAGCTGGACGGCCCATCATGTATCGTACTACTCAAAAGTTTCTGGAATATTTTGGATTGAAAGATTTGAGCGATTTGCCGACTTTGGAAGATTTAAAAGAAGAGTTGGAGGGCGATGACCCTCCTTTGCAAGCGCAAATAGAATTTGCAACTGGAGAATCTAGATCTTCTGAATCTGAAGTAGTTGAAGATGAGGAAGATATCTCACCCGCATAGAGCCTCATCGTATAAAAAATCTCCTGTTGGTTTAACCATTCTTTTTTACATTATGGAAATTCGTATACAAAAAATTATTGCTGACGCTGGTCTTGCTTCCCGAAGGGAAGCGGAAAGATGGATTCAAGAAGGAAAGGTCGAGGTCAATAATAAAGTGGTGACCCAATTAGGTTCGTTGGCAGATCCCGGTGTGGATCGAATAAAAGTTTCTGGAAAGGTGATTCCAAAAAAGCAGGATGGGGTTTATGTGATTTTAAATAAACCGACGGGTTGCCTCACAACCATGGCCGAAGATAAGCGTGGAAGAGCGACAGTCATGGAATATGTGCGAGCTACAAAAGTCAGAGTTTTTCCAGTTGGGCGTCTTGATTATAATACTCAGGGAGTGCTACTTTTTACCAATGATGGTGCGCTGGCTAAAAAACTTTTGTTGCCGAGATATAAGGTTGAGCGGACCTATAAAGTAAAAATTTCAGGGATCCCCAACGAAAAAACATTGAAACGGTTAGTCCGTGGAATTCATATCGATGATGAAAAATTCCAACCCATTGACACCAAAATTCAAAGAACCAGCGGGAAAAATTGCTTTCTAATAATGACGCTCGTTGAAGGTAAAAACAGGCATATTAAAAAAGTTTGTGAGCATATTAGACACCCGGTTATAAAATTGCAACGCACGCACTTTGGCGGATTAAATTTGACAGGGCTTCCTTTAGGAGCTTGTCGTTTTTTGAGTCCGAAAGAAGTAAAGTCCCTTAAAAAACTTGTGATAGATGAGCCGACAGTCAATCGTCTAACAAAGAAAAAACGATGAGGAAACGTTTTCAAATAAAAATTTACTGGTTTCTGGGCCTGTTTGTTTTTGTTGGAGTGCAATTTGATGATGGGTTTGCGCTGGCGCAGCCTATATTAAAAGATTCTTATCAAGGCATTGGCCAGGTCCCGGTAAAAAATGAAAACTATGTGGAAGCACGTAGGAAAGCTGTAATTTATGCCATGAAAAATGCCATGGGAAAAGTATTTAAAGATTTAATGGATGAAGAAAAGTTTGCTACAAATCAGAGGGAGCTCAAAAAAATTATTCGGCGTGCAAGCAGATATGTAAAAAGCTATAGATACTTGGAGTCTCAGGATCACATCGAAAATAAGACCAGTGAAGTGGTTTTACAGGTTCGTTTTTTTTCTGGTGCGGTAAATCAGGCTTTAGTAGGTTTGGGTATTACCGCTGGGCCTATTAGCGAACACAAAGTGGTCGTTCTAATAAAGGAAAGCAGTTTTACTTCAGCGCCTCTTTCATCTTTTTGGGACATCGTTCCCATATCAGAGACGCAACTTGCACAAAACTTTTTGGAATCAGGGATAGAAATTATTGGCCGGGACCAAATTCGCGATGCTATTCCTGAAGCTGTTGTTTTAGGTGCCATTAAGGGAAATACTGAAGATATAAGGAATATCGGCTTGAAAGCCGGGGCAGATGTCGTTATCGTGGGAACGACTATTTCAAAATTAAAAATAAATAAGCAAACCGGAATAAAAGTGGTTCAGGTTAATATCAGTGCCAAGGCTGTTTCTATCGTCGACTCTTTCTTGATTGCGGCCAAGAGTGATTTTGCTATAGTGAAAAGTGAATATGAATTATTGGCAGAACTAGAAGCCTTTGATACGACAAGTCAAAAACTTGCAGACTTTCTGCTACCTTCTTTATATCGTTATTGGGAGAAAGGCGTACAAGCCTCCGACCAAAAGGTGACAAATGCTCCACCGATTCCTATGGCGGATATGTAAATCATGAATGAGGAAAAAAATAAAAATCTGCTTTTAATTTCTTTATCCGTAATTCTTGTTATCGGTTTTTTTCTTTATTTTTCGCGGCGAGTGGTCACTCCCTTTTTCATAGCATTTGCTCTGGCCTATCTCTTAGATCCGTTGGTTGATAAAATAGTGTCCAGAGGTGTTTCAAGAACTATATCAGTTTTGTTTCTAATGGTGGCATTTTTTATGATGGTAGTATTAGCCTGTATGTTTCTTGTTCCTATATTAAGCATACAGACAGAAAGTCTGGCGCAGAATATTCCAGTTTATATTGAAATATTGCAGGGCTGGTTAGCTCCTTTATTAGATATGGTAAGAGGCCTTGATCCGGTAAAAGTAGAAGAAATCCTCAACGAAGGATTATCTCGGTTCGGCGAACTACCCATGAAAGCCATACAGTTTTCAGGAAAACTACTTTGGGGCTCAATTTCGAACCTATTAAATATTATATTGATGATTGCCAATCTGGTGATCGTTCCCGTAGTGATGTTTTATCTACTAAGAGATTTCGATTCTATAAATGGAAAACTTCTAGCTTTGGTGCCTCCCCGATTCCAGGTGAAAACTCAGGAAGTTGTGCTTGAGATTGACCATATATTGTCCAGTTTTGTTCGTGGACAAATGATGGTGGTGGCATTGATGGGTATTATGTATGCATTTGGGTTATTTTTGTGCGAAACCCCGATGAGCCTTTCTTTAGGGCTTATGGCCGGCCTGTTTAATCTCGTTCCTTATCTGGGATTGATATTGGGGTTTGCCCCAGCCGCAATTTTAACTTTTATGCATACTCAGGAATGGCTTCCGGTCCTTGGCGTTGCAGGTGTTTTTGCTTTTGTTCAGGCAATGGAAGGTATGATCATTACACCGCGTGTGATAGGGGAAAATATTGGTTTGCATCCAGTAGCGGTTATCTTTGCAGTTCTTCTTGGAGCGGAGTTGTTTGGTCTTGTGGGAATGATCCTTGGTGTTCCTGTTGTAGCCATTTTGAATGTTCTTTTTACCCGTGGCATATTGCAATACAAAAACTCTCCTTTATATGCCGATCAGTAATTTTAGTTTTGATTCCCACAAAACCGCGTTGATCTTTCATTCTATTTTATATGAAGATATTAATTTCTCATATTTAGAATTATTTTTGAGATTGGGTTTGAAAAAATAAAGTGAAAAAAAAACAGAGCAAATCGGCAAAAGGTGGTGTCGCTCTTTCCACGTTAGGCGAAAAACTTAAAAACAGCAACCCAGAAGTGGCTGAACATTTTGAAGCCATTAAGGGGATGGAGCTTTCTGTCCCTCGTCTGGTGCAAGTTGTAGAAGATCTTTTACCTTACCCTTGGGAAGATCCAGCATTATTTGAGGAAGGCATCAAACTCACCGCACAAGGTTTTTATAATGAAGCCATTGCGGTACTAAGAGATGTTTTGCACGTTAGCCCAAATGCTTATCCGGCCTATCATCTGCTGGGCCATGTCTACATGGCTTTAGGAAATCGAAAGGAAGAAATTGAAAACTACCGCAGAGCGGCGAGACTCAAGCCTAATTATCCACAAATATATATTGACTTGGGAACCGCTTACTGGATGCAGGGCAAAGAAAAGAAATCTTACATTGCTTTTAAAAAAATCGTTCCCATGGCACCGGACTTTGCTATTGCTGATTATTGGTTGACTTTTATTTTTGATCGATTGGGTCGAAATCGTGATGTTTATGAGATGAATGAAAAAAACACGGAGGCTCCTCTTCAGGTATTTGCCAGTATATGTGGTTTGGTAGGCCAAGCTTATTTAGAGTTTGGGTATCACACAGCAGCTCGACAGGCATTCAAAAGAGCCGTGAGAGTCTGCCCTGAATTTGCTGATGGACATTATCTACTCGGTTCACTACATATTAAAAAATTGCGGAATCCCAAACGTGCGATGAAATACTTGGAAATTGCTGAACAGCTCTATATTCGAAAAAACGATTTTCAAAGAGCGGCTTTAGTTCACCAGCTCTATCGCCCTAAAGGCGAGGTACAAGAAAAAAACAAAGCTGCTGAGGAGTGGTTGAAAGAGGGGTTGCGTCTGCAAAACCTAACTTGGTATCAAGCCGCTGTTGATGCTTACCAAATGGCGAGTGGATTCAAGCCGAACTTTCTCGATGCCTATTATAATATGGGTATTGCTTATGGTTGTATGGAGGAAAATGGTATTGATGCCCTGCATAAAGCAGTTTGGGTTTTTAAAAAATCTATAGACCTTAACCCGGAGTTTATTCACGCTTACACAGCATTGGGGGCTTCTTATATCAAACAAGGTGAAACGGAAGAAGCCATTAAGGTGTTAAATCGAGCTGAGAAGGTATGCCCGAAAGATTCAAATGTCTATTTTTATTTGGGAATCGCTAGTCGGATCAACTCCCGGTTTAAAGAAGCTGTGGAATATCTAAGAAAAGCCGTGGCTTTGAAACCGGATTCTGTTCAAGTACAATTTTATTTGGGGCTGTCTTTAATTGATGCCGAATCATATGATGATGCCAGCTCCGCTTTCCGTGAGGTTATAAGAATTAAGCCAGATTTTGCGGATGGGCATATGATGCTGGGTAATTTATACCGTGAAAATATTCCAGAACCAGATAAGGCAGCTTATCATTTAAAAAGAGCAGAGAAATTGTTCACGAAACTGGAAGATTTTCAACGAGTAGGTTACATCCGCCAACTTTTAGCTCGATACCCATGATTTTAAATTGTTTAAGATTTTTTGAATTCCAGAGAAACAGAATTGATGCAATAGCGAAGGCCAGTGGGTGCTGGCCCGTCTTCAAATACATGACCCAGGTGCGACTCGCATTTGCTGCATAGAACTTCAACTCTGCGCATAAAAAATGAGGAGTCTTCTTTAGTGGTGATGACATTTGGGTCCGTTGATTGGTAAAAGCTGGGCCAACCCGTACCTGAATCGAATTTTGTAGTCGACGAAAACAGAGGTTCATCACAGCAGCAACAGTGATAAGTACCCCTATCGTGGCAGTCCCAATATTGACCAGAAAAGGCACGCTCGGTCCCCTTTTTTCTACATACCTGGAATTGCTCATCGGTCAATTTCTCTTTCCATTCGCTTTCAGATTTTTGAATTTTTTCTGTCACAACAGGAGTCCTTTTTTAATTTTTACTCAATAGATTTCATGAGAACCATTATAGCTACTTGGGTGAAAACTTTTAAGACTAAAAGATTATGCAATTTTAAGAGGGTGAATATAGGGCTTTGTATATACCGCGGTTTCTCAATACATGTTTTACATAGCGCCTGGTTTCGGGGTAGGGGATCGATTCAATAAAAACATCCAGATCGTTTACATTATCAAACCGTTTCAGCCATTTTTTCAACACATGAGGCCCTGCATTATATGAAATTAAAATATGTGTTCCATTTCCCCCAAAGCGTTTGTCCAATTGGCTTACATATTTAACTCCAAGTCTGATATTCAGGTCGGGTTCAAATAACGCATCAGAAACAAAAGGTTTATTAAGTTTGGTCTTTGGATAAAGCTTTTTTCCGGTAGCAGGCATAATCTGCATGAGACCACGTGCGCCTGCAGGAGACAGAGCTTTCCTGTTAAAAAGACTTTCCTGTCTTATAATGCCCGTTATAAAAAAAGGGTCTACTTTTCGATACTTTGAGTTAGAAGCCACGGCATCTCTATATGCCAGAGGGAAGAAATACTTCCAAAAGCGGTGTGATAAGTTACGCTTCCCCGATTGAGTGGCAAAGTTTTTATACAATTGTAATAACTTGAGGGACTCAGGATAACCGTCAGCTTTATGATAAAGATTAGAAAGCCACAGCACGCCGGTTAAATTTTTTTGAATGGATTTTTCAAGTTGTTGTATCTCATTTCGCGCCTCAATGGTTAGGCCAAGCGCAGATAATTCTATTGCCCGGTTATGATAGAAATTTTCCAGCGGGGTCAACGCTCTCCCCAACTTCACGGGTGTTTGCGCACCTTTGTTTTTTATATTATTTTTAGTCAAAGATATCCCCGTTTTTAATAATTGTTCTTTGGCGCGAATGCCGTGAAAGGTGTAGGGGTATAGATTGGCGACATCAATGAATAATTTTTTGGCTTTCTCTTTATCGCCCATTTTTTCTGCCGATTTTGCGCTCCAATATAAATTAGATTCTATGAAAGGCCCCTTTGGAAATTGTTGGGCTAAACCCTGAAAACGTTCAAATGCTTTTTGAAATTTTCCATCGATATAATTCACCCAACCAAGGCGCCATCCGGCCCACTGCCCATAAAATTCTTCAGAATATTTATTCAAAGCCATTTGATAGGTTTTAAGGGCCTCAGGATAATTTTTTTGTTCTTCATAAATCTTTCCCAGAAAAAATAAGGCTTTAATTGTTCGTTCAGAAGAAGGATCTCCCTTTGCGACTTCTTTAAAGTATTTAGCCCCAGCTATCGGTTTGCCAAGATTCCATAAGTTGCGTCCAATATTAAACTTGGCTTTTTGAATTTGGCTGTGCTGAGGATAAAGTTTTGAAAATTTATTCAGCGTAATGTTTGCTGTTTTCCTGTCTCGTAAACCTCGATGAGCATTTGATAGAAAAAAATAAAATCTTCCTGACATTATGCTGTTGTTTTTTTGGATTCCTTCAATTTCTTCAATGACTTCTTTATATCGTGCGGCTTTAAATAATTGTTTGATTCGTTCTGTATGCTCCTCCAGGCTTAAGGGGGTTTCATTTATTTCTGGAGATGCTAGAAGTTTTTTTATCGCAGCTTCTACATCGGAGGTCAGATCGTGGTTGGGGTATTTAATATAGAGCTGTCGGTAACTCAAATAGGCTTCTTTTTTATTGCCAAGGCTTTCTTGATGAGTAGCTAGCTTGTAAAGTAGATCAGGAAGATAAGATCGAAAACGTTTATAGCGAGAGGAGTTTGTTATAGTTTTGACCGAGTTTTGTAATATCTCCGTAGCCTTATCAATTACGTTTGTTTGAATATAAGTGTCTGCAAGAATAATTTGGGCTTCTGGATAGAGCTGAGTATCTGGAAATTTTTTAATTAGCTGTAAGGCATGGGCTCGCGCCTTCTCATGCATTTTGCTAAGCAATTCTGCTTTAGCTAAATTCAGTAAAATATAATCTTCAATATTTGGATAATTTTTTATTAGAGGAGATAATAGTGCGATAGCTTCTTCGTTTTTATTATTCTGAATATTAATAAGGCCAAGCAAAAACCGCGAGCGTTTACTTTCCATTGAACCTGGGTCCGTATTCTGAATAGCCAGAAGCTGGTTTTTAGCTTTAGCCCATTCTTTTTTGGCGAAAAGAGTTTTTGCTTGTTCAAAATTTTGGGCTGTATTTTTAGCCTCAGTTTTAGCAACAAGACCCAAAAAAATAAAAACCATTAACAGGCAGGCGACTGTATTAGGTAGGCGTGAGAGCAATTTATCGCTAAGAGTTTCAGGAGTGTCATTTTTGTCTGTGGCGATGATTTGGGCATCAGGCATTTTTCTAAACCATGTGAGTTGTCGCTTGGCATAATGTCGTGTTTCCCTTTTAATTTCGTAAATTGCTCTCTTTAAATCATAATGGCCCATATGGTAGTTTGTCATTTGGGTGTAGCCTATACTTTTTAGAGGTTTTAAATCTGGTGAGAATCCCCGGTCCAGAATCTTTTTAACTTCATTTTCTAGTCCAGATTTGATCATGTCGTCAACTCGTTTGTCAATTTTGGCATATAGCTCCAATCGGTTCCATTCGAGGATGAATGTATGAATGGGGAATCGAGTATCCGGAGCAGAGTCTTCTTTTTGAAATTCTGAAAATGGTTTTCCAGTTTCCAAATATACACCCAAAGCCCTCTCGATTCTCAGAGAATCTGTTTCAGATATTTTTTCTGAACTAATGGGATCAATAGTTTGTAACTTTTTGTAGACCTTTTCGACCTTTTGCTCGAGAATTTCTTTTCGTATTTTTTTTCTAGTCTCTTCTGATATTTCTACTGCGCAGTCGTAGTCTTGTATTAAAACTTTGAGATAGAGAGCGGTACCTCCAACAAGGATGGGTATTTTATTTTGACTCATTAAGTCGTTTATGATTTTTAGTGCCCGGATTTTAAAATCGTAAGCATTGTACTCTTCATCAGGTTCCAGGATATCAATCAAGTGATGTGGAATAGTTTGCCGTGCTTTAGCTGAGGGTTTGGCTGTTCCGATATCAAAATATTTGTAGACCTGCATAGAATCGGCGCTGATAATTTCAGTGTTCAGTTTGCGGGCCAATGCCACGGCAGTTTCACTTTTCCCCGATGTGGTGGGTCCTGTCAATACAATTAAAGGAATCATAAATCTCTTTCATCTCCTTAGAATAACTTCCATCTTTATTATAAACGTAGAGAGGGGGATCGACTATTAAATCACTTTTCTTTTGTTTGATAGCCTCCACTAGAAAAATTCTTGCTTCTGAATTTTTATTTCCATGAATGAAACGGACCCGACTGGGAAAGAGTTCCCGCATTCCAAGTTCGTGCAAAGTTTCTGGTAAGCGGATGGGTGGATAGGCCAGAGTGATACGACCACCCCTTTTTAAAATAGATTTTGTTTTGTCGAGCATGGCAGACAAACTTAGTTTTAACTCATGTCTGGCGAGGGCTTTTCCTTTATCGGGGTTTATGTGCCCAGAATTAACTTTGCGATAAGGGGGGTTGGATATGATCAAATCAAATTGTTTTGGGGCCAATTCCAGATTGAGAAAATCTCCACGGATAATTTTAATTTTCATTTGATTTTTAGTAACGTTTTTCTCAGCGTTCGCAGCAGCAGAATCTTGAATTTCTATTCCCGTTACTTTGAGTTCTGGCTCACGATAAACCATTAGTAGCGAGATGATGCCGCAACCAGTGCCAATATCGAGAACCTCTTGTCCTGGGAGCAACCTAACAAAATCTGCCAATAAAAAGGGTTCAATAGAATAACGATAACCGAAATCATTCTGAACTATAAGCTGGTTTTTAATGGTATCGACCGTGTTCATGAGGAGAAGATCTTTTTACAAAAATTCTTGTCTTTGATTTTATCTTATCCAATATAGCCCATCAACTTTTTGAGGGTTGGACTATTTGTTAACAAATAATTAATGGGTATGCTGATAATACTTGCTTTAGAGTATCCAATGGCCTTGATAGGTAAAAGTCTCTTCTGGCGTGGTATGATCCTTTAACGGTTCCATGGAAAGTATTCTTGCCATGATTTTTTTTCTTTTAGAATAATGGCAACCGGTTCTTTCTCATAGACGATAGGGTATTGCCTGAGAGTTATCAGCAAGCCGTCTTCTGAGGAGATGAGTTCTTCTAGCCTTTTACCACTATATATGTCACGGACTTCGCCGATTTTTTGCCCTTGCTTTAAGTAACTTCCAACTTTTACTTCTTTAAGAAATATACCTGCGGTTAGAGTTTTTACCAAAATTTCTTCATCGGGTTGATAAATTCTGGTTTTACCTTTATTTTCGGAATTTTTTTTACGATGATCTTTGAGAATTCCTTCTGCCTTCATAAAATTTAGAATTCCTTGAAACAGATTTTCGCATTGCTGTAAATTGATGGTTCTAGGTGACCCAGAAGAAATCATTACCGAAGAAATTTCTTGTTCTTGCCAGTGATGAAATAAATTTACTTTTTGGGTAGAATATTCTTTTTGCTTACGTACCGTTTCTATTTTTAAATCGCGGCACATTTTTTTTATACTGTTATCTGACTTATGCACTTGGATATGAGGTGCATCTTCATAATGCGGTGGAGCGGAAGTTAAAATGAGTCCCCAGAATGAATCTTGTGTATGCTGCAGAATCATAGAAGCAATAGCTTCGGTGGTTTCGCCTTGAGAATTACCAGGGAAAGCGAGGTCCATATCCATTCCATCTAACGGCCAAAACCGTGTTCCGGATTGCACTGCGTTGATATTGACAACCGGAAAAGTTTGTACTTGTCCAGTTAGTGTGTAGTGAGGGTCCAAGCCTTCGTTAACCCTATCTAAAAACTGTGTGAGTTGTGAATTAAGAAACAACCCATTTAAATGATCCCCTTGCAATCCGCTTACTATAGATAAAGATTCACCAGGTTTTCCCCAAACGTTTTTATAAAGTTCGAGATTTTCCCCATAAGGAGTTGGTAGTGTTAGTATTTTTTCTTTCACTTTTTCCTCAAAATTTCGAAAATTCGTGCCAGTGGAGAACCTTTGTGCACTAAAGGATGTTCGCGAAGAGTGAACAACAAACCGGAACAATGAGAAACTATTTCCTCGAGAACGTTACCTTCAATAGGGTCAATTATCTTCCCAATCCTTTCCCCTTCCTCTAGGAATTTACCCATCTCTACTTGTTTTATGAATAGTCCAGAATGATAAGCTTGCACCATTTTTACTTGATCCGATTGAACGAGTTTTGGTTCTTTAACTGGATCAAGTTCGATGTTGAGGGTTCCTGTTTCGTGGAGTAGATTAAGCATCCCATTAAATATTTGGTCGCCTGCGTTTGGGTGGATGCGATGACAAATTCCTGTTTCTATAACTAATGTGGGAGTTTTAGCTTTGTTCAGATTAAACGCTAAAGTTGACGCAAAAATTTCTGCGTTAGGGTGAATCCAAATTAAGTCCACATTGCAATTTTTTGCCAGCGGCAGAAGCTTTTTTTCAAAATCTTTAATGATGCGTATTTGTGGAAGTTCCATCAATTGAAGATTACTGGAATGAAAGTCAATAACGATTTCCGACGATGACTTTAAATCTTGCAAGAGTATTTGTGATGTTTCCACAGCAAGAGAATCTGTTTGTCCGGAGCCGAAAGTGCGGTTGACGTCCAGAGAGAAGAAAGGCCAGAGCCGAGTTGCATTTTCGAGGGCCTGAGGGTTCACCGCCGGATAAATATTTATTTGCCCTTGAATGGCTTCAGGGTTGGAGATTTCCAACTCTTTCAGGTAACGAAGTAATTTATGGCAAATATAAAGCCCCTCCAATTCATCGCCATGAAGTCCTGCGACAAAAGAGACTCGGGGTTTGTTAGATTGTGCTGGAAAAGTATGTTTCAGAATTTCAACAGGAGGACCAAGAGGGCTTTTAATAGAAAGGATACGTTGAGTTTGCAAGGGCTTATTGAATGCGGTCTTTTTTTATTTCGATTTTCATGGCATCTATTTTTCTTTTTAGTGTGTTGCGATTGATGCCCAACGCTTTAGCAGTAGAGACTTGTTTTCCGGAATAGGTTTCGAGAACGATTTCAAAAAGATGTTTTTCTACCTTTTGTATGAGCTTGTCATACAATAGCCCTTTTTTTTCAATATTATTGTTTTTCAGAAAATCTTTTATAAGTTGGTTCAGTCTGTCATCCCATTGGTTGGAAAAATTACTTTCTTTTTGTAAATGCGAAGGAAGATGTTCAGGCAGGATGGGCCCAGAAAGGCAAAGCATAACTGCGCGTTTGATTACATTTTCGAGTTCTCGGACATTGCCTTGCCAGTGATAACCACTTAGAATGCGTTCGACATCAGGGGAAAGGTATACATTGCCTCGGGCCAATGATTTGGAGTATCGGCTGATAAAATGGTTTGCAAGTAGTAGGGTATCTTCAAGTCTTTCCCTCAGTGGCGGTATATGGATATGGATAACATTAAGTCGGTGGTATAAATCTTCACGGAAACTTTTCAGTTCGATCATATCGAGAAGGCTTTGATTTGTCGCGGCGATAACTCGCACGTTTGCCCGCAAAGTCTCTTTTCCTCCCACCCTATAGTATTCATTATTTTGCAAAACACGCAGTATCTTTGCTTGTAACGGCAATTCCATATCCCCTATTTCATCCAGGAACAAAGTGCCGCCATCAGCTTCCTGAAATTTTCCTATTTTTCTTTCAACTGCACCGGTGAATGCACCGCGTTCATGCCCAAATAATTCCGATTCCAGAAGCTCTCTTGCAATGGCCGCACAGTTGATACAGACAAAGGCTTTATCTTTTCTTTTTGAATAATGGTGAAGGGTGCTCGCGATCATTTCTTTACCGGTCCCACTTTCACCAGTAATGAGGATGGATAAATCGGAGCCTGCTGATTTACCGATTATCTTAAAAATTTCCTGCATGCCTTTGCTTTTTCCTATTATTGAATTTCCCTCGTTTTCTGTAGCTGTGGACAAGCTTTGCGTAGCTTTTATTTCTTCGGGTGGAGAAAAAGTTTGCGCATTTTCGGCTTTTTGTAACAGGTTATAAACATCATCGAAGTCGAAGGGTTTGGTAAGGTAGTCGTATGCTCCCAAGCGCATTGCCTCTATGGTGTTGTTCATGGAGTCTTGTGCCGTCATGATCACAATTTTAAGCTCGGGACAAATTTTCTGAGATTGCTCCAATAATTCGAGACCGCTAATGCCCTCCATAAAAATATCTGAAAACATCATGAGATATTTGTTTTTTTGGAGTTGTTCAAGGGCTTTTTCGCCACTTGTTGCCGTGTCTACGAGGTAATTGTTTTTTTCTAGACCTTTTTTCAAGACCCAGAGAATATTTTTTTCATCATCGACAATGAGAATTTTATTTTGCTTTGAATTCATTTGACTATCATATCACCTTTGGCGAATTGGTAGAAACACTTGCACGGTA
>Ga0114933_10003983_pt1 | contig 14063 bp, 8 predicted proteins | sample 4SBtaG_FD_89691 | JGI IMG/M metagenome (GOLD analysis project Ga0114933, IMG submission 89691) | Deep subsurface microbial communities from Kolumbo volcano to uncover new lineages of life (NeLLi) - 4SBTROV12_W25 metaG | ecosystem: Environmental > Aquatic > Marine > Volcanic | place: Kolumbo...
ACATTATGGAATTGCAGATTTGCCGTTTGGCGGGGTTGGTTTAAGTGGAATTGGTCGAGTGCATGGTGAAGAAGGAATAAAAGCATTTTGTTTGCAAAAAAGCTATATGACAAATAGAATAAACTTAGGTGACGAAATGTGGTGGTATTCAAAATCAGAAAAATTTGAAGGCATTATTCGTAAATTCCTCAAAATGTATTTTGGATAAATAGAAAGAACTGATAAAGGAAAAAAATGGCAAAAAAGGTAATAAAAGAAAAATCAATAGAAGAAACACTTTGGCAATCGTGTGACAAATTGAGAGGTTCTGTTGAGCCAGCAGAATACAAACACGTTGTACTTGGGCTTATCTTTCTAAAATTCGCCAGCGACAAATTTGAAGAGCGGAGAAAAGGACTGATTTCAGAAGGCAAAGAGAAGTATGTGGAATTGAAAGATTTCTACACTATGAAAAATGTGTTTTTCTTAGATGAAATTTCTCGTTGGAGCTACATTATTAAAAATGCCAAGCAAAACGACATTTCACTAAAAATTGATACAGCTTTAAACACCATTGAGAAAAACAACCCTGCTCTGAAAGGAGCATTGCCCGATAATTACTTTTCTCGTTTAGCCTTAGACAAAACAAAACTTGCTTCTTTATTAGATACAGTCAATGACATTGATACACTCAAAGACAATGGACAAGATGTTATTGGACGAGTATATGAATATTTCTTAGGCAAATTTGCATTAAAGGAAAGTAGCGGAAAAGGTAAAGGCGAATTCTATACGCCAAAAACGATTGTAAACCTGATTGCCGAATTAATAGAACCATACAAAGGAATCATTTATGACCCTTGCTGTGGAACGGGCGGAATGTTTGTGCAGTCCATTAAGTTTATCGAAAACCATCAGGGAACTAAAAAAGAAGTTTCTATTTACGGGCAAGAAAACACACCAACCACTTACAAATTGGCAAAAATGAATTTGGCTATTCGGGGGATTTCGGCAAACCTTGGCGAAAAACACGCAGACACTTTTGCAAACGACCAACACAAAGATTTAAAAGCCGATTACATCATGGCTAATCCACCTTTTAACCTAAAAGATTGGCGTGGTGAAAATGAATTATTAGACGACCCTCGTTGGATGGGCTATGAAGTGCCACCAAAAAGCAACGCCAATTATGGTTGGATTCTTAATATGGTCTCCAAACTTTCTGAAAATGGTGTGGCAGGTTTTATTCTTGCCAATGGTGCATTGTCTGGAGGTGGTGAAGAATACAAAATCCGCAGAAAGCTGATTGAGAATAATTTGGTTGAAGCCATTATTATCATTCCAAGAAATACCTTTTACACCACCGATATTAGCGTAACGCTGTGGATTCTCAATAAAAATAAAAAACAGAGAACCATAAAAAATGCTGAATGCTTAATTATGAATGATGAATTAAAAGAAAAAAATAATTCAGAATTCAGCACTCATAACTCATCATTCAAACACTACCGTAACCGTGAAAAGGAAATCTTGTTTATGGATTTAAGACGTTGGGGAAGCGAGTATGAAAAAAAGTATGTTCAACTAACTGAACAAGACATTGAAAATGTGGCTTTGAATTATCACAACTGGCAACAGCATCCTGCAAAGCAGGAAATGATGAATGATGAATTACGAATTATGAATTAAAAGAAAGACAATAATTCAGCATTCAGCATTTATAACTCATCATTCTATCAGGATATTCCCGAATTTTGCAAATCTGCCAGTTTTGAAGAGATAGAAGCCAACGACTTTTCACTTGTGCCAAGTAAATACATTGAGTTTGTAGATAAAGATAGCGGGATTGATTTTGATACCGAAATGAAGCGAATCCAAAAAGATTTTAAAACACTGTTGATCGATGAAAAAGAGTCACAAAACCAATTGATAAACGCTTTCAAAACTTTTGGGTACGAAATATGAGTAAGAAAAATACAAAAATTGAAGTTAAAGGACGGGAAATAACGGTTTTTTATGAAAAAGAGCAAGACTTTATCTCATTAACAGATATTGCTAAGCATAAATCTGATGACCCGAGTGCGGTTATTGGCAATTGGATGCGAAACAGAAATACAATTGAATTTTTAGGAATTTGGGAATCACTGTATAACCCAGATTTTAAACCCCTCGAATTCGAGGGGTTTAAAAAACAGGCTGGATTAAATGCTTTCACTCTTTCAGCTAAAAAATGGGTAGAAACGACCAACGCCAAAGGTTTTATTGTTAAGTCAGGAAGATATGGTGGAACCTACGCTCATAAAGACATTGCTTTTAAATTTGCGTCTTGGATTTCTGTAGAATTTGAACTTTATATTGTAAAAGAGTTTCAAAGACTTAAAGAAGAAGAGCAAAAACAACTTGGTTGGACTGCTAAACGAGAGTTGGCAAAAATAAATTATAGAATACATACCGATGCTATTAAAGAAAACCTTATTCCTCAAAATCTAAGTAAAAAACAAATATCCTTTGTATATGCCAACGAAGCCGATATTTTAAATATGGCACTCTTTGGTAAAACCGCTAAACAGTGGAGAGATGAAAATCCTGATAAAAAAGGAAATATTAGAGATTATTGCAATATTACTCAACTTGTATGTTTATCTAATCTTGAAAGCTTAAATGCTGTTTTTATAAATGACGGTTTACCTCAAAGTGAGCGCTTATTAAAGCTCAACCAAATAGCAATTTCGCAGATGGAAATTCTGTTGCAGGATAAATCCAAAGTAGAGACATACGGCCGTGTGTCTCTAAAATTTAATAAAAATGTGGGTAAAGATGAGTAGCTATAAACGATTGGGTGATTACATACAATTGGTGGATAATCGAAACAAAGATTTAGCGGTTTCAAATCTTTTGGGTATTAATATAACCAAAAACTTTATGCCTTCTGTTGCCAATGTTTCGGGAACGGATTTATCAAAATACAAAGTCATTCAAAAAGGACAATTTGCCTATTCTGCAATGCAAGTCGGCAGAGATGAAACTATCAGGCTTGCACTTTATACAGATGATGAACCTGCAATAATTTCCCCTGCATATTTGGTAATTGAAAGTAAAGATGAAACCGAACTGATTCCCGAATATATGATGATGTGGTTTCAACGACCAGAATCTGACAGGTTTGGATGGTTTATTAGTGACAGTAGTGTGAGAGCAAGTTTAGAATGGGAGCGTTTTTGCGAAATTGAAATTCCTATCCCAAGCATTGCCGCACAAAGAAAATACGTAGCGCTATACAAAGGCTTGCTCAACAACCAAAAAGTCTATGCAAACAGCTTGGAAGATTTGCAGTTGATTTGTGATACTTATATTGAAGATTTAATTAAAACCGAAGAACCAAAAACTTTGGGTGATTATATTGAAAGAACAGATGAAAGAAATACAGATGATGCAATAAAAGAAGTTCGGGGAATGAGTACTAAGAAGCAATTTAGGGTTGCACAATCAAGAGTTGACACAAAAAAAATATCAAACTATAGGATTGTTAAAACTAACGAATTTTCCTATGTTCCAACAACTGATACTTGGAAAGTTCTTGCTATTGCTCTTTCTAATTTTAATTTTCCAATTGTAGTTTCACCCATTTATGTAACATTCAAATCTAAAAATATAAATCTGTTATTACCTGAATATTTATTCTTATTTTTAAGAAGAACTCAGTTTGACCGTTATGCACGTTTCCATTCCTGGGGAAGCGCAAGAGAAAACTTTAATTGGGATGATATGTGCAATGTAAAACTACCAATCCCAGATATAAAAATACAAGAAGCCATTGTTACCATTTACCACACCTTAGAAACTCGCAAACGGATAAATGAGCAGTTAAAAGCCAGCATTAAACCCCTTTGTCCTGTTTTAATGCGTGGGGTTGTGGAGGAAATGGAAGTTGAAGTATGAGAGAAGAATTGGAACATATTGGCAAATTAAATGAATTTCAACTTGTTGAATATTTTCAAGATGGTATAGTTGCTCGTGCAACTGGTGATGGTTTTGATGATGAATTATATAAACAGATTAGAAACAAACTGCTTCAAAACAAATCAATTGAGAAAATATTACCCGAATGGCTCAAAACGAAAAGAACCATTGACCAATTTTGGACTTTTATAAAAGGCAGATTTAGTACATATCAAGAACGCAGAGAGTTTTTATGGGATGAATTTGCACCTGTTCTAAATTATTTAGAAACCAAATCAACATCACCTTTAGAAGAAAGCATTATTTTTGATGAAGCACATATTCATTCTCAATGGCAAAAAGCTCTTGAACGTAAGCAAACAGAACCAGAAGGAGCAATAACATCTGCTCGCACATTGATAGAAAGTGTTTTAAAATATATTTTAGATGAGCAAGAAATCAAGTACAATGATGGTGCTGAATTGCCTGATTTATATAAAGAGGTTGCAAAATCCTTAAACTTAGCACCTGAACAGCATCAAGAACAAATTTTCAAACAGATACTTGGTGGCACAAGCGGTATAATAAGCGGTTTGGGAGCATTAAGAAATAAACTTGGTGATGCTCATGGAAAAAGCAAGAAAAGTATTAAACCATCAGAGAGACATAGTGAATTTGCAGTTAATTTAGCAGGCTCAATGGCTATTTTCCTATTCAAAACATTTAAAGAAACAAGAGTAACTTTATGAAAAACAACCAACTCATAATATATCAAACCGAAGATGGCAAGGTCAAAATAGAAACGCATTTTGAAAATGAGACTGTATGGTTAAGTATTGACCAAATAGCAGAACTATTTCAAAAGTCTCGTTCTACCATTAATGAGCATATTCTTAATGTTTATAAAGAACAAGAGCTTGAACAAGAGCTTTCGAGGAGAAAAATCGGAAATTCCGATTTTTCTACCAAGCCTACTAATTTTTATAACCTTGATGTAGTTATTTCGGTGGGGTACAGAGTAAAATCGCACAGAGGTGTACATTTCAGAAAATGGGCAACAGCACTTATCAAAGAGTATTTGATAAAAGGCTTTGCAATGAACGATGAATTGCTAAAAGAGGCAGGGGGCGGAAACTATTTTGATGAACTTTTGGCTCGTATCCGTGATATTCGCTCATCAGAAAAAGTGTTTTGGCGTAAGGTCTTAGATGTTTACGCTACAAGTATAGATTATGACCCAAAAACAGAACAATCTGTAATGGTATTTAAAACGATACAAAACAAAATGCACTGGGCGAGTCACGGAGAAACAGCAGCCGAAACTGTTTACAAACGAGTAGATTCATCAAAAGAACATATTGGATTGACCAACTTCAAAGGCGAAATTCCAACGAAAAAAGAAGTTGAAATTGCTAAAAATTATCTTGCAGAAGATGAGTTGAATATCTTAAATAGAATGGTAACTGCATTTCTCGAAATTGCTGAAATCCAAGCCTTAGACCATACACCAATGTATATGGCAGATTGGATTAAGCAGTTAGATACTTTCTTGAAAATGACCAATAAAAACATTTTGCAACATTCAGGAAGTATATCGCATCAAAAAGCAATTGAAAAAGCTCACGGTGAGTATGAAATTTATAAAGAGAAAATAAAGAATAGAATAACACAAGTTGAAAAGGATTTTATCAAGCAAGTTGAGAATAAAACTAAAGGCTTGAAGAAATGAAATTTACAGAAGCAAAATTAGAGCAAGCTTTTATTGAACTTTTGGAAAGTGAAGATTTTCCTCATGTCTTAGGCAGTGCCATTTCCCGAGCGGATGACGAGGTGTTGATTGAAGAAGATCTAAAAATCTATCTACTTAGTAAATATAAAAAAGAACAGCTTACTGAAGTAGAAGTTCAAACCATTGCTTTGAAGCTTAAATCCCTTTCTGCTACTGATTTGTATGAAAGCAACAAAACGATTATGCGCTGGCTAGCGGATGGCTTTATCCTTAAAAGAGAAGACCATAGTCAAAAAGATGTGCATATTGAATTGATCGACTATGAAGGACTAGAGAAGCAGCAAAAAAGTGACAACTTAAACGAGATTTTTGCAGAGCCTAAAATTGCTTATGGAAAAGCCCATAACCATAATATTTATAAATTTGTAAATCAATTAGAGATTACAGGTACTGAAAAGCGTATCCCTGACGGCATTATTTATATTAACGGCTTGCCTGTGGTGGTGTTTGAGTTTAAATCTGCCATTCGGGAAAATGCCACTATTAATGACGCTTATGTACAACTAACCATACGCTATAAGCGGGATATTCCAGAGCTATTTAAATACAATGCTTTTTGTGTAATTAGTGATGGTGTAAACAATAAAGCAGGCTCATTCTTCGCACCTTATGAATTTTATTATGCTTGGCGACGAGTGGCAGGCTTGGCAAAAAATGTAGATGGTATTGATAGTATGTTTACCCTTGTGCAAGGAATGCTGCATCATGACAGACTTAGAGATATTATTCGTAATTTTATCTACATTCCTGATACTTCAAAAAAAGATGAAAAAATAGTTTGTCGTTATCCGCAATATTATGCTGCTCGTGCATTGTATGAAAGCATCAAACAAGCAGAAAAGCCCGAAGGCGATGGTAAGGGTGGCACTTACTTTGGTGCAACAGGTTGTGGCAAGAGTTTTACCATGCTGTTTCTTGCACGATTGTTAATGAGGAGTGAGCACTTTGAAAGCCCAACCATTGTACTGATTACAGATCGTACTGATTTGGATGATCAGCTTGCTGGGCAATTTACCAATGCTAAAAATTATATTGGTGATAACAATGTAATTAGTGTCACTAGTAGAGCTGATTTACGAGCTTTGATTCAAGGCAGGAAAAGTGGTGGTGTATTTTTAACCACGATTCATAAATTTACAGAGGACACAGAGTTGTTGACTGATAGAACTAATGTTATTTGTATTTCTGATGAGGCGCATAGGAGTCAAACTAACTTAGATCAGAAAATTAGTATCACCAGTAATGGTGTGAAAAAAACTTATGGATTTGCTAAATATTTGCACGATTCATTTCCTAATGCTACGTTTGTAGGCTTTACAGGTACACCGATTGACGCAACTTTAGATGTATTTGGCAAGGTGGTTGATGCTTATACAATGACTGAATCAGTTAGAGATGAAATCACTGTAAGAATTGTGTATGAGGGGCGAGCTGCAAAAGTTATCTTACATAACAGCGAATTAGAAAAAATAGAGCAATATTATGAGCAAGCTGCAGAAGATGGCGCTAATGAATATCAGATAGAGACAAGTAAAAAAGCGACTGCCACAATGAATTCCATTCTTGGTGATCCTGATGTTTTAAAAGTGGTGGCACAAGATTTTGTCACGCATTATGATAATAGAGTATCAGAAGGTGCAACGGTTAAAGGCAAGGCAATGTTTGTTTGCAGTAGTCGAGAGATTGGCTATGAATTTTATAAGAATGTGATTCAGCTACGCCCAGAATGGGCAGAAGTTAAAGTTGCCGAAGAGGGTGTAGAGCTTAGCGATAAAGAGCGCAAAGAAATTATGCCAATGGAACGTGTCAAGATGATTATGACCAGAGGTAAAGATGATCCGAAAGAGATGTATGATTTGCTTGGTACCAAAGAATACCGCAAAACATTAGACAGGCAATTTAAAAATGAAAAATCTAATTTCAAAATTGCTATTGTGGTTGATATGTGGCTGACAGGGTTTGATGTGCCTTTCTTGGACTCTATTTATATCTACAAGCCTATTAGACAGCACAATTTAATCCAAACAATCTCAAGAGTTAATAGAAAGTTCAAGGGTAAGAATAAAGGCTTGGTGGTTGATTATATTGGCATTAAAAAACAGATGAACCTAGCTTTGGCAAAATACAATCAAGGTGAGAAAGAGAATTTTGAAGATATTGAAGAGTCTCTAATTGTGGTTAGAGACCATCTTGATTTATTAGCTAAGATTTATTATAAATTTGATCTTTCAAAATATTTCAATGGATCTGCCTTAGAGCAGTTAAATACCTTAAATATGGCTGCTGAATATGTGCAGTCGACCAAAGAGTTAGAATCGCGTTTTATGGGTATCGTGAAGCGTTTGAAGGCTGCTTACGATATTTGTACAGGAAGTGAGAAATTAACTCAAGATGAAAGGGATTACACGCATTTCTATTTGGCAGTTAGATCAATCGTATTCAAGCTAACTAAAGGCAACGCGCCAGATACAGCACAAATGAACAAAAAAGTTCGAGAAATGATTAAAGATGCTTTAAAAAGCGATGGCGTGGAAGAGATATTTAAACTTGGCGATAATGCAGAAACTAAGCAAGATATTTTCGATGAAGATTATTTAGCAAAGATTGACAAAATAAAATTACCAAATACTAAAATAAAGCTACTTCAGCAATTACTGGCTAAAGCGATTGGTGAGATGAAGAAAGTCAATAAAGTTAAAGGTGTTAATTTTTCTAAAAAAATGCAGTTCTTAGTAGAGCAATACAATGAAAGAAAGGAAGACGATGTATTGCGTAGTGAAGTTTATGACGACATGGCAGAACATTTAACCAATTTAATTTGGGAAGTGCAACAGGAGTTTTCAGCGGGCGATGAATTAGGAATTGATTTTGAAGAAAAAGCTTTCTATGATATTTTGAAAGATTTGTGTGTTAAGTATGATTTCAATTACCCAGAAGACAAGCTTGTTGAGCTATCCAAGGCGGTAAAAGATTTGGTAGATACACAAGCAAGATTCCCTGATTGGAGTAAGCGAGATGATATTAAATCAGCATTAAAAGTGGGATTAATATTGTTACTTGATGAATACGGATATCCACCTGTAGAAAGGGATGAAGTGTATCAAGATATATTTGAACAAGCTGAGAATTTTAAACGAAATAATAAATCAAATTAATTATACCTATTTATCATATTTTATCAAACAGAACTCATCGTATTTTTTCACCCTTAAAATGATTAACAAAATAACATTTATAATAGTAATTTTAATTGGGTTTTTATATTCTCAAGATATTCCCGCGGGTGCATTTTCAATTACTCGCATTCAATATGATGGTGGTGGCGATTGGTATTCAGATCCAAGTTCATTACCAAATTTATTAAAATTTATTGCTGACGAAACTTCAATTAAGTTATACCCTGAAGAAAAAAGATCAAAAATAGGTGATGATATATTTTCAGAATCCACATATTTCTATTTAACAGGGCATGGCAATATTTCATTTACAAATGATGAAGCATTTATTTTAAGAAACCATTTAAAAGCCGGTGCATTTTTACATGCTGATGATAATTATGGTATGGATAAATCATTTAGAGAACAGATGAAAAAAGTGTTTCCAGATAAAGAATGGGTTGAGCTACCTCCAGACCATGAAATTTTCCATGTATTTTATAATTTTGATAATGGTTTACCAAAGGTTCATGAACATGATAATAATCGCCCACAAGCATTGGCTCTATTTGATGATGAAAAAATAATAGTGCTTTATACTTACGAATCTGATTTAGGTGATGGATGGGAAGATTCTGAAGTTCATAAAGATAGTGAAGCGATTAGAGAACAGGCATTAAAAATGGGAACAAACATCATTATTTACGCACTCACTCATTAAATGATGAATAATTATTTATTAGATTATATTCAAAAAGTCCGAACGAATAAAGCAAATCAAAATTTTATACGGTCTGCATTTTCATTTTTTAGTATTATTATTTTTATCTCTATTTTATTGGGAAGTATTGAATTTATTTTTCATTTAGAAATTGAAAATAGACGAATAATTTTTGAGATTATTTTTTTCATTTTATTAGGCGGAATCACTTATTTAATTTCAAATTGGGTCATTCAATCAAAGGGGTTATTTGGTAATTATTCCGATGCTGAAATAGCATCATGGATTGGTGAAGTTAAACCTGAAATTGCAGACAGACTACTAAATGGCATTCAGTTAATTGAAAATAAAACTACTCAAAACAATGATTTAATTGACCATGCTATAAATAAAATTAAAACTCAAATAGATCAAATCCCATTTAAAAGTATAAAAAACATTCAATCAAATAAATGGAAATACATTTTTATTATTAGTATAATTTTTTTTAGTGCGAGTTGGAAATTATTTTCAGAAGCACCTGAAAATGCGTATGTAAGAATATTAAGCCTGAAAACGGAGTATGAAGTCCCAACACCCTTTCGTCTCTCTTCAATAACTAAAAATCAATTTATTTTAGGCGGTGATACAACGCAGATCATTCTTGAGGGGATTGGAGAATTACCTGATTCACTCGAAATGATTATTCAAAATAAAGATAAAATTATAACAAATAAAATTCCATTATTAAATGGTAAATATATTTTGAATTTACCCAATATTAAAAAAGACCATATTGTTTGGGGTGAATTTAAATCGGAATCTATTTTTTCACCATGGGATAATATTTCATCAGGCAAAGATACCATTTTCGTCCAAGATAGACCGATAATTGAAAATGTTGAATTTACAATTATTCCACCAAAATACACCCAATTAGAAACACGAAAACACCCTGGAAATGTAACTAATATATCTGTCCTACCGGGCAGTAAAATTAAAATTCACGCAAAAGTGACAAAAAACATTGTGTCTGCATTTGCCATGATAGGTAAGCAAAAGAAAAATTTAAGTGCACAAGGAAATAAAATTAGTGGGACATTTTCAATATTTAAAAATGATACACTGACAATTTATTGCACCGATGAAAATGAGATTGAAAATAATTCCCCCACTCACTTTAATATTCAAACTTATGCAGATATGCCTCCAGAAATTTTAGTTTTTGAACCGACATCAAAAGTTGAACTTGGGGAATCTATGGAAATTCCAATGCGGATTATGGTTAATGATGATTATGGTATTTCTGAAATGGAAATAAAATATTTAATTATTCATCCGGATTATCTCCCTGAAGACACGATGAAATATCATTTTCCGCTAAATGGGTTTGATAAAAACATTAAATCACAAAATTATTCATTCAATTGGAATATTAATTTTTTATCTTTAATGCCAGAAGATGAGGTTATTTTTCAAATTGGTGCAGGTGATAATAATACAATACCTAAACCAAGTTGGTCATATTCTAAAAAATTAAATGCATTTTATCCATCCTTAGAAGATATGTTTTTTCAAATGGAAGAAAATGAAGAAGAGGTGCTAGAAGAAGCAGAAAACATCACACTGACAATGGATGAAGTACAAGAGTTGGTCGAAGATTTAAAATTAGATTTATTGAAATCGGAAGAAATGAATTGGGAACAGACTCAACAGGCTGAAGAAGTTGTTCAAAAAATGGAAGATATCTTTGAACAAATGTCTCAAATGTCCGATGTGATGGATGCAGTAAAAGAACAAATAGAAAAAAATGATTTAATTAATGAGGATTTAACAGAAAAATTTCAAAATTTACAAGAATTATTAAATCAATTAATGACACCAGAAATGAAGGAAGCATTAGAAAAGTTAAGAGAAGCTTCTGAAGAATTAGATCCAGAAAAAATGTTACAAGCATTAGAAGACTTTGAATTTAATGCACAGGATTTTGAAGACCAACTAGATCGATTTATTGAAATGTTTGAAATGGCAATGGCTGAACAAAAGATGGATGAGATTCAGAAAAAAATAGAACAAATGATTAATGAGCAACAAGCGGTCATGGATGAGTTGAAAAATGATTCACCTAAATCAGAAGAATTGGCGGCTCGAGAAAAACGGCAAGAACAAGAAATGGAGAACCTGCAAAAATCCATAAAAGATGCTGAAGAAATGATGAAGGATATTTCACCATCGACTTCAGAAAACATGGATGAGCTTGAAAAAAGTGACCCCATAAATAATGCAGAATCTGACATTTCTGATGCACAAAAAGAATTTTCAGAAGGAAAGAAGAAAAAGGGTGGAGAAAAAGCAGAATCTGCAAAGGAGAATTTAGAGAAACTATCTGATCAATTTGCCCAAATGCAACAAGAATTCCAACAAGAAACTGTTGGTGAAATGACAAAAGAATTTCAACGCGTTGTACATAATATTTTATCCATTTCAAAAGATCAAGAAGAAATTTATAAAATCTCAAAACTATTAAAATCTAAGAGTCCAATATTAATTGAAACAGCTGTTTTGCAAAATAATGTTCAACGACAAATGCAACGATTAATGGACCAAGTGATGGAGCTTTCAACAAAAACATTCTATATAACACCCGAAATTGGGAGAATGTTAGGTCGTTCAATTGTAGATATGAATAAATCAATTGCAGGTTTAGAACAAAAACAAATTTCAACCGCACGAAAACAACAATTATCTGCAATAGAAACCTTAAACGACGCAGCTTTTGTATTATTAGATGCAATGGATCAAATGAATTCTTCCGGCTCTGCTTCTGGTATGGAGCAATTTATGGAGCAAATGGCACAGATGTCTCAACAACAGCAGGGGGTAAATCAGGGTACAATGCAATTGGGGCAAATGGGAATGATGGCTCAACAAGCAATGATGCAACAATTAATGCAACAACAACAGGCATTACAACAGGCTCTTGAAGAATTATTGGGTAATAATCCAGGAAAAAAAGGAAGTGGACTGGATAAAGCGAGACAAGATATGGAAGAAGTTATAAAAGATTTTAGAAAACGAAAAGTAGATGAACGGACAATTGAACGACAGGAAAAAATTCTTTCTCGAATGTTAGATAGTCAAAAATCAATGACTCAAAGAGATTTATCAAAAAAACGAAAAAGTTCTGAAGCTGAAGAATTTTTATATGTTGGCCCTGATGGATTACCTATTGATTTTGGTGAGCGCAAATTGATTTTAATGGAAGCCATGGAACAAGCCCTTCAGGAAGGCTATTCTCAAGATTATAATAAAATGATTAGAAATTATTTCCAGTCATTGCAAGAAACAATGGAGGCTGAAAATGAACTCCCTTAAATTGTTGATAATTAGTTTATTCTTATTTTCACTTACTTTTTCTCAAAATATGGGAGTAGAAAATGCCAAATTATATCAACGAGCCCGGTCTTTAGCACAAGCAGGTTTAACAGATGAAGCGATGAGTTTATATGATAAATTAATTTCTGCTGACCCTAAAAACCATCAATTTTATGATGCATATAAACGGTTTTTAAAAAATATTGGTGATCAAGAAAAAATACTTGATATTGCTACAAACTATTATAAAAATAATAAAAACAACCCATTAGCATATTATGAATGGATTTATGGATTAATTTTAAATCAGAAAGATAATTGGCAAGCAGAAACAGAATTATTTATTAAAGAAAATTATTCAAATAATAATTTATTAAGGCAGTTAATATTTTCAATGTATTCCGCAGGGTTATCAAATGAATTAAATTTAATCACGCAATTAATGAGAGAATATAGAAATGAGCCCTCTTTTCTATCTCGAGAGCTCGGCGATATTTATATAATGAGAATGGATTATCAATCTGGAGTTTTAGAATATATTTTATATCTTCAAAATAATATTAATGATGTAAAATTAATTTCAGATAAAATAATGAATATTCCCAAAGATGATTATATTGTTAATTTGGTAAGAGAAATATTGTTGGTGGAAAAAAATGATTTTTCTAAAATTATTCTATCAAATTTAGAGTTTAGGGAAGAAAATTATCCAACAGCATGGAATATATTAAAATCAAACTCTAAAAATGAAGAATTACAGCTTGAAATGGGTAAGGATTTATTAGAAAATAAAGAATTTAATTTCGCAGAAATGGTATTTAGGGAAATATTAAATAAAAGTAAAAATAAAAAAGTTATTGAGCATTGTATTTTTAATATTGGAAGAACTTTAGAATTAAAGAGTATTCATAATTCAAATAAATTACCTATTTCTGGGTTTTATAGAGGGAATCCATTCTTTACCCCGCCATTTATTAGTATTAATAATTTGGATAATTCTCTTGTAAATGCAATTTCAATTTATGATTCATTAAGTATAAATTCAAATTCGCATGATGCAATATTTAGATTAGCAGAAATAAAATTTAGAGCATTGGGTGATTTAGATGGAGCAAATAAAATATAT
>Ga0114933_10003985_pt1 | contig 14062 bp, 9 predicted proteins | sample 4SBtaG_FD_89691 | JGI IMG/M metagenome (GOLD analysis project Ga0114933, IMG submission 89691) | Deep subsurface microbial communities from Kolumbo volcano to uncover new lineages of life (NeLLi) - 4SBTROV12_W25 metaG | ecosystem: Environmental > Aquatic > Marine > Volcanic | place: Kolumbo...
CGGTGAACTTACCACCACTGTATTCGTACCACCAACGGCATTCGTAGTGACAACGTCGTTGTCGGTATTCTTCCAACGGCGCCTGTCCCTGCCACATTTCCCAGTTCAATTCCTTGGGAACGTCAACAACGTCGAACGGACCACCTGTCGGTGAGCCGTTGATTCCCACGGTTACCTTTTGGATATCACCAAGCAGGCCTTTCTGTACCATGTTGACAGCACGCAACCAGCGACCGCGATCGCTTCGTTGCTGTGTACCAACAAAGAAGATCTTGTCCTTATGCTTCTCGCAAGCACGGCGGATTAACTGGTTTTCTTCAAGGGTCAGCGTGAGTGGTTTCTGGCAGAATACGTGTTTGCCAGCTTCAAGAGCTTCAATAGCGATCTTCACATGCCAGTGATCAGGAGTCACGACACTTACAACATCAATGTCATCGCGATCGAGTACTTTACGGTAATCTTCATAAGCATCGGCCTGTCCACGACCGATATTTCCGTCGTTCTTAGCTCGCAAGGCATGACGTTCATCTACGTCGCAAACTGCAAGAATGTTTCCAAATCTCGCATGAGCACGTGCATCGCCGGAACCCATGCTACCTACGCCGATACAACCAATATTCGGTTTGTCATTTGCGTCTTGGTTTGCAAACGCTTTTGGGTTCCATGCAAAATATGGAACACTTGAAGCTGCTGCGGCAGCAGCTGATGTCTTTATAAAGTCACGCCGTGTGTTTTGATGTGGCATTGAATTCTCCCACCGGAAGATAAGTCGATTTCCAGAAAATACAACTAGCTAAAAAAGTAGCTAATTATTGCCGGTTTATTATTACACCGATCGGGCGCGAAAGACAGTAGCTAGAGGAATGAGCTCCGACCTCTTAAGCTGAAGACAATCGCCCTGCTTGCTAAGTCAACACGAGAGCAAATAGCGGCAAGTCAAATGCGAGCTCAAGCCACCATTGTCGCAAACTTCCTTTACGCAACTGGAATAAGCGAAACACAAGCTGACTCAGTAAGCAAGCAATGTAGTAAACGCCGTGGATATGAAATGCATGCGAGCGATCGAATTCACCATGCAGAAAAGAAATACAACTGCGAGTTAACCCACAACTGTCACACGGTACGCCTGTTTCGACTTTCTGAGTACAAAGCTCTGGTAATTCATAATCGAACATCTGCCAGCCAACACGCTCATCATCCCTGATATCAGCAGTCCACAAGGCAGCGACTGCGACAATACTGCAAAAAGCAAGCCAAGCGTTTACGATCCGGTAAATGGTATCTGATGACATAGCTAGAGATTCCGAATTCGCACTGCGCTCATCCCCTCAAAACGGGTCGTTCGCATCTTCGAATTTCTCTTCAAGTTCTTCAATCGCCTCACGAATCTCTGTGCTGTTACCTGACTCATTCAAACTGTCCTCAAGACTATCGTTCAAGCGAGCTTGGTTAATCCAGGCCAACGCAGAGATTACGATACCAATGGTTGGTACGATCCATCCACCGCTTGCCTTTAGCCCCACCATTAGACCACCGGCACCTAGTCCAATGGAGATCAATACAACGGTCGTAAACGAACCTCCGGTTAAGAAATCCAGACACGGAATATTTGATAACAAGAGTGAAATTGTCCCGATGACGATACTCAGAATACCAAGGATCAACGCTCCGTCACTTCGTCCTTGATTTACAGGTGGTGTGGGTACATGGTAATGGCCAGGCTGTACGACACCCGGCCCCTGATAGGGACTTCCTGTCTGCGGTGCTGGTACTGGTTGTGCCGGTACTGGTTGTGCCGGAACGGGTTGTGCCGGAACGGGTTGTGCCGGAACGGGGTCTGCCGGAACAGGGTCTGCCGGAACGGGGTCTGCTGGAACGGGTTGTGCCGGAACGGGGTCTGCCGGAACGGGGTCTGCTGGCTGAGCGGGTTGTGCTGGCACTGCCTGCTGTGGTTGTTGGGGCTGCTGAGGCTGATTCGGATCATTTGGACCGGTCGGAGGCACTTGGCTCATTTGTATTCCCGTACTGAAGAGACAGAAATTGTCCCGTTATTGTATTAAAGGAATAACAAAATAACGAATATTTCCCTCCGTTGAGCCAATCTCGCAAACACTAATCCAACAAGAACGCAACCAAGTCAGCTACTTGCTGTGGAGTAAGCGTCTTATCAAAGGCCGGCATCGGTGAGATTTTTTGCGTTGCTCGCACATCAATATCATCTACCTTCACCGTCTTAGTTGTCCCATTTGGTTGAGCCAATAGAACTGCAGTTCCCGACTCGTTCATGAGGATCCCAGTCACTACATCGCCATCAACCGTAACGATGTATTGCATTGCAAATCCTTCTTTCACCTCAGCACTCGGTGTCAGAATTGATCGAATGATATGTAGCGGATCCTGCTGCTTACGTAATGCATCGAGATTAGGACCAAATCCTACTGCAGTCGATGATTCTTCGAGGCGATGGCACTTTGCACAACCAGCACCACCCGTTGCAAAGAAGAGTGCCTTACCACGAGCTACATCACCGTGCGGCAGCAACACCTTCGCCGATTCAATTTTCGTAGCATTCTGTAGCTGCGGCAGGCTGCCGGGGAGAATCCCAATAATGTAGTTGGATCGCCCACCAATCGTCTTATCATCACGATTACCGCCAAGCATAATTCGACCGGCATCGAATTTGCCAATATAGACATTAAAGCCGGTGTCCGTAGTATCAAGCATCTCTTCCGACAACTTAAACACCTTATGCTCTTTTAACCAACGTGGATGATTCACTCGGTTATCCATGGCAAGATAGATAGTGGTGGGAATGACTGTATCTATCTGCAAAACTCCATCACCGACCTCATCGGCATCTTCATTTGGCGTTTGAATCAACAATGACCCTTTGATCGCATCCGGAATACTGGTAAATGTGTATTGCCTGTCGGTATAAGCCTGCGCGCCTAACACCATTCCGTTATCCCGAATGGTATAGACTCTACCTGATTTGGCTCGCACTGCGGTGATTCCGCTTCTTGATGCCTGTTCTTCTGCGCTGAGCTTACGAAAGAGATGTTCAGCGACGTTTCCAACTGGCTTATCGTTAACGAGAATTACGGCTTTCAATGTCGTGGTATCTGACAAAACAAGTGTGCCGGGCCACCGTGGCGACTTGGCTGACGGCTCGCCACCATCAAGCGTAAAACGTATGTCAGCCGGCTTCAAACCTGGATGCACTTCTACTCGAATTTTGGCAGTGAATTCACCACCCGGTGGATCGACGCGGATCAAAGGATTTCCAGTCCCTTTGGCAAGCCACAAGACAGCAACTGCACTTACGCGTTCATCTGCATCCGCTAAGAATTCGCGAATCTGAATGCCCGTTAGCTGCCGATCTTCTGCCAGCGCCAGAAAGGCACCACACCGAACACCGCCGCTAGGATGGGAAAGCAATTTTATTTTGCCTTCAACCGAGTGAGTCCTGCGTAAGGCTTGCCACGCAGCGTAATACACGATGTCGTCCATTTCATTTGAAAGAACGTTTAGTAGTATTTGATCACTTTCAACCGCTGGATTGCGCATGCAGAATTGTATTGCCTCAAATCGGATCCGCGGTTCATCACTGTCCGCCGCAAAGATGATTGCTTTATGAATCGTGCGAGGGTCATCGTTTCCTCGCCATTGATGTGACAACACCCGTACTGCCTGAATACGTTTGTTCAACGACAGATTACCATCGCTAATAATCGCCGAAACCATGCCATCTGCATCATCGACACTGATTCTGCCAATCGCCCACACTAACCAGGTTTCTTCCGCCATCGTGAGTCCACCTGCGCGAAGTGTCTTATGAAGTACCGGTAGATTGGCAGGGCCGCGTTGGATCAGTTCTTCCTGCGCATACACGCGAACGGCATTTATCGGGCTATTAAAACACTTGATCAATTCAGCCACCGAGTACTTGTTGATTTCAGTATCAATTGGCGGGACAGGTTGCGCACCTGTTGGTGTAACTGCACTGATTCGAAAAATGCGGCCTTCGTTTACTTGATTCCCCTGGTCATCGGCCTGTAAACCATATTCGGTGCCCCACCCAAGAATATAGATCGAGCCATCAGGAGCAACTTCGATATCGGTGGGCTTATATAGGGTGTCTTGGCCTGCGACCAATTCCACCCAGTCATCGGTATCCGGAGTTAAATGCGCACCGCTCCATTTTGGATGATAGTAAAACGTCGTTCGACGAAACCAATCGTTAAAGATCCAAATGCCTTGATACTGTTCCGGTAGAGCTGGAGAGTTGCAATAAGTAATTCCCGTGCCACTACCATGGAAAACCTTGCCGGTGATGGGTGGCGTTGGAAGATGATCTTGTCCCGTCCAGTGAGCGCTCCAGGGATGCCCCCAGCCATAATGTGATCCAAAAAATGGATTGAATACGCGATCACCTTCGTTCTGATCATTATCGGTGCCCTGAAATGTAAACGAATCGTCAAATGCGATATCCCATGGGTTTCGAAATCCGCGTGACACGATCTCAAGGTTTTCTCCCATGTCGTCGCATACCAGAACGCCGCCTTCACGCCCCCAGTCATCGGCCGGGTCATGATATGAGTGCTTATAGGTATCCCGCGTATACCTGCCTGGCATCGGAAAATCCGGACTGCCTTCCGGCGCCGTGACTCCCCACAATTCTCTAAACGGCAACGGTGCAACATGCCCGGGGCGCGTGTGACCTTTTGAATTGCCTTTGGACATATACATACGACCGTCCGGCCCCCAAGTGAGTCCATGCAGTCCATGCTCAAGATTTCCAAGATCCGTATATAGAAGGATGTACTCATCGGCAATATCATCGCCATTCGTATCACGAACGATTGTTAACTCCGGTGCATTGGCGATCCACAAGTCGTTACCGTGCCAGGCAATACCCTGAATCGAATTGAACCCGGTAGCAAATTGCTTGCGAGAATCAAATTGACCATCACCATCCGTGTCGGATAGCAAGAACACACTGTCTCCTGGCGTTTCCGGTGTTGGGCTTCTGTATTGCGGCCCCATTCCTATGAAGAGTCGGCCCTTATGATCAAAGGCCATAGCACACGGGTTTCTCACTAATGGCTCTTTGGCAATCCGTTCGACCTTCAAATAATCTGCAGCCTTGGGGAGATTTTGTGCATACAGTCGTGTATTCATCTCTGTGAGTACACAAGTAAGCACCAGCAAGAATTGTAAAATCGATCGTCGTAACATGTGACTTCCGAATAAATGTATGATGCCGTTAAAAGAAGTCCACATTATAGCATTTCGCAATTGACGATTAGAAAGGCCTAACGATGACCGCACCAATTCGAATCGGAGTTACAGGTTCTGGATTTATGGGACGTACTCATGTGGAAGCTGCTAAGAGAGCATCAAATGCAGAAATTGTCGCCGTAGCGGTTGGCAGCAGAAGTGGAACGCTCGCCGCAGACTACGGCATTGATTGTGAAACAGACGCTGCGGCACTAATCAATCGAGACGATGTCGATGCAGTCGTCATCACCACACCACACCATATTCATGTGGAAGAAGCCGTGTTGGCAGCACAGGCTGGTAAGCACGCACTCATCGAAAAGCCTCTCGCTACAAGTATCGAAGATTGCGACAGAATGATCGATTCCTTTTCCGAACACGGCCTGACGTTAGCGGTTGGCTATCATCAGCGGTTCCGAGAATCCAATCAAACCGTACAGAAACTCATTGCCAACGGCGCCATTGGCACAGTCCGTTGTATACAAATGGCGGCTCTGTTTGACATCGAAGCATTACGTAGCGATGAGGGCTTTGGTGGCGCTTGGAACTGGTGGACTGATCCTCGCAGCAAAGGGCATATCTTAAACAGCGGCCCGCACAACATCGACCTGTGCCGTTGGTGGCTCGGCGATAACATTAGCAGCGTCACGGCTCATTGTGGTACTTTCCGAGAAGATAACCCCAATGAAAACACAACCATGGCGTTATGGCAGTTTAGCAACGGTGCGATGGCTCAGTTTTGGTCATCGAGCGTTTGTCCGACTCCAGGATTTGATAATGAAGATTTCCGTTTCAGGATTATGGGAGACGAAGGGGTTATCGACGCAAACCCATTTGGGAAGATCATCCTTGGAAAGAATGGTACGTCCGAAGTAGTCTACGAACAGCCGAAGGTAGCATTTGACGATGCGTCACAGGCGTTCGTGTCTGATGGCCGCATGCAAGCATACACGGATCAAATGGAAGCGTTCATCAACCGGATCCACGGAGAAGATACCAATTGCGGCACCGATGCCGATGGACGTGCTGCCGTTGCAGCCATTATGGCAATGCTCGATTCATCGGCACAATCAAGGCAGATCGCGGTCTAGCTCCAAACTAGCGGGCTAGTGTTGTTCAGTCTTTCACCCGAATCGTGTCGCCGACTGAAATCGTTCCGCCTTCAAGGATCTCCGCCCTGAGTCCACCACGATGGATCAGTGCCTTCTCGATTCCTTCGTATGTGTGCTTCTCTAGATAGCCACACGGTTCACAAAGTCGGTGACCGCGAATTAATACTTCACCCACGTAGAAATCCTTGCCGACCAGATGATTTACTGAAATACTACTAGTTAACAAGTTGCGGCGAGTGTCACTATGAGTGATGTTTAGGTCATATTCACGACTGGCACCTTCGATCGCTTCCTGTTCGATCAACGTAATCTGCTCATCATCCTTGATCACATCGCCCTTTTGGAAGGCACCTCTACCTTCTGCGTATCGATCTGTGGCCAGGCCTTCACCAGCAATTGCCTCTGCAGATGTGACCGACAACATGCCATCAGCAGCATTTGACGTAATACAGATTGCTTCAAGTCTTCCTGTCGTCATGGCCATATCTTCCTTATTCCTAAAAGTGACAAATCCAGATACGTCTTGGTCACCTAATCCTAACTAAGGATTCCCTTTATCACATGGCCATGTACATCGGTTAAGCGACGTTGCAGACCATTGTGATAGTACGTGAGTTGTTCGTGATCTAGTCCCAACAGATGCAGTAGTGTCGCATGGACATCGTGAATGGTAACAGGGTTTTGCTGTGCCTTATAACCAAATTCATCTGTTGCACCGTACGTTGTTCCGCCTTTGACACCGGCCCCGGCAAACCAGCAGGTAAATCCTTCTGGATTGTGATCTCGACCAGTATTTCCCACTTGGAACATCGGCATGCGACCGAACTCTGTACAGAACATAACAACAGTGTTTTTCAACAAACCACGTTGTTTTAAGTCCTTAAGCAACCCTGCGACCGGCTGATCGAGAACCTCTGCATGTTTGGGCACGAGTTCCGGCATAGAATTGTGGGTGTCCCAATTGATACGGCCTGCGGAAGCATAAGCACCGTTAAACAACTGTACGAATCGCACGCCGCTTTCCACTAATCTTCGAGCCAGGATACAGTTTCTCGCGAAGTCTGCTTTGTCCTTGTTCTCACTATCCGCACCGTAGAGTTTGTGGATATGCTCTGGTTCTGCCTCTACGTCCGTCACTTTAGGCACGGACAATTGCATCTTTGCCGCTAGTTCGTAACTGGAGATACGTGCTTCCAGATCCGAATCGCCTTGAAAACGCTTTCGATGTTTCTGGTTGAGAATCTTTAAGGCATCAAGTGCATAAGATTCATTAGCAGGTGTGGAGCCAGTCGGCACGCTCAGATGTCTAATCGGTTTGGTTGCGTTAAAAGATGTCCCTTGAAAAGACGCCGGTAAGAATCCATTAGTCCAATTATTGAGCCCAGACTGTGGTGTGCCGCGAGAATCTTCTATGGCAACAAAAGCTGGGAGGTTTCCGTTTTCAGTGCCAAGAGCATACGACACCCACGCGCCCATCCCCGGGTACCCTTCTCGATTAAACCCTGTCGACATCAGGTTTTCACCCGGACCGTGCGTACTGGTCTTAGTCGAAACCGAGTGTACAAAGCTGATATCATCCACGCACTCAGCAATATGCGGAACAATATCGGAAATCATTTTTCCGGATTCGCCTCGTGGCTTGAATTGCCACAATGGCTTTTGCAATGCACCATTTTCACCCTGAAAGGAAATCAATCGCTCATTTCCGGGCAGTGGCTTTCCATGCTGTTTAATTAATTCAGGCTTGTACTCCCAAAAATCTACGTGGCTGACAGCACCAGCACAGAAAACAACAATCACGTTTGTTGCTTTAGCATCAAAATGTGGCTTGCGCGGCTTAAATGGTTCTGCCGCATCGAATTTGACGCTTCCCTCGGCAAGCAGGTTTTGCTGGCTCAGTAATGAAGTCAGCGCAACACCACCAAGGCCATATTGCATATGAGCAAGGAAGTCTCTGCGGCTTAATAGATTCTGCTTCATCGATTAGCTATTGGTAACTTTCCAAATATGCGTTGTATCAGTTTATAAACACGAACTCGTTGCTGTTTATTAGGATGCGGCACGTTGTCGCCAAACCGAGCTTGTGAGTAATGTCCATTAAGACGTCCATTTCTTCAGCATCTGCCTCACGTCCGTAGGTACGTTGCACGGCATGCTGCACTTGTTTATCGGGATCCCCAGGACTCGCAGCAGCACACAAGTCTGCCATGAACTGTGCCTGTCTGTTAATGAATTTGCTGTTAAACAGACTTAAGGCCTGCACAGCAGTTGTTGAGCGACTGCGTTTTGCCACCAGTTGGCTAGCGTCTGGGCAATCAAACACACCAAATATATCGATTTGCTCGAGGCGTATTTTCTCAGCGTAGATCATTCGTCGCCAACCATCTTTGTCGAATTCTTCCAGTGGAACTTTTTTCATAAATGAGCTGGTCGCATCTTCAAACAACTTGAACGGGTTACCGTACATTTGCTTATTCATTTTCCCACTTGCTACAAGGATGCTATCTCGCAAGGACTCCGCTTCCATGCGTCGAGGCGGAAATCGCCATAAGAACCGAGTATCGGAATCCTTTTCAAGAAGTTGTGGCCTTGCATGTGAAGCTTGCCGGAATGTTGCGGACAATAAAATGTAACGGTGCAATGATTTCAATGACCAATCATGATCCATCAGATAACTGGCCAGATGGTCTAGTAACTGCGGGTGCGTTGGAGAGCTGCCGTTGACTCCAAAATCAGAAGGCGTGTCCACGAGGCCGGTTCCAAAGCAATGTTGCCAAACACGATTTACGATTACTCGGGCTGTCAGTGGATTGGCCTTACTCCCAATACCCTTTGCGAGCGCTAGACGCCGATCCGCCTCAGTCGCATCCGGTTTTAGTGCTAAGTCGCCAAGCACGGCCGGGATGTTTGGTGCAACTTCGTCAGAGGGCTGAAAAGGATCGCCACGTGTTAGCAGGAATACCTTTTCAGGTTGATTAAACTTACCAGCAAATACCTGTGGTCCACCGACAAGCTTGTTGTATTCTTGCTCTAACTCACGGAGTTGCTTGTTAAGCTCAACGATTCTTTCAGTTGTGTGTTTATCCACGCCATTGAATTCCACCTGATCAACTTCTCGTTCGTCGCCTCTGCTTATGAACCGATCTCTCGAATCGATGACCTGCTTGTAATCGCCATCCGGTGTTCGAACTTCGATACGATAATCCACTGGTACCGCGCTTCCACGCGGACGAATCATCACGCGATTGATGTTTACGGCCTTGGAGAATGAAATTTCAAACCATACATCCGACTTATCCTTACTTCGAAAGAACAGCAATAACTGTCGTTCTTCATCCAGAAGCAGGTCAGCGGACTTACCTTGATTACCCACCGCTGTGGGTGAGCTTGTAGCCGTCGCACCTTCGTCTCGACTCGCGATGTTATACGATGGTTTCTCATCGGATGGAGTGATGAATACCATTACGTCGTCGAGTTCGACTGGCCCATTGTTATTAGCAGCATTTATGGTGAACTTGACGCCATCTGCCAGGACGGAATCAAATCGCTCAAGGTATTCCCGGTAATCAACAGGAGGGCCAAGCTTTGTTTCAACATGCAACGATTCAAGTTGTTCACGGAGCGCTTCCACCTTTGGTTTCATGGCAGCAGCTTCCTGCTGCATCTTATCGTTTTCGGCACCGTGTGCTTTGCGGCTACCGTATGTCACTCCGGCAAAAACGGCCTGCATTGCGTAGTAGTCCTTTTGAGAGATGGGATCAAATTTATGATCGTGGCATCGAGCACATCCAACCGTAAGTCCTAGCATCGTTGCGCTGGTGGCCTTGATCATCTCATCCAACCCATCGTGTTTTTGCATAGCCGTCAGCTTTGGGTCAGGGCTTCTGTTTACATCATGCGGTCCTGCCACCAGAAATGCCGTCGCGGCGTCCTGTTCGAAATGATCGCCGGCGATTTGTTCCATTAGGAATTGGTCGTAAGGTTTGTCCTCATTGAGTGCCCTAATGACGTAGTCTCGATACGGCGTAATATTCCCATTAGCTCCATTGATTTCATACCCGGTGGTCTCTGCATAACGAACGGTATCTAACCAATGTTGTGCCCATCGCTCCCCATAATGCTGACTCTGCAGAATGCGGTCGACAAGTTTTTCGTAAGCATCCGGAGCCTGATCGTTTACAAATGCATCGACTTGCTCTGGTGTCGGAATCAGACCATGCATTACTAGTGAAATACGACGTGCGAGCGTACGCCGATCCGTCATAATCGATGGCGTTTGCTGTCGCTGGGAAAGCTGATCGAAAATGAAGCGGTCGATATCGTTTTTTATCCAATTCGACTTAACCGCAGGTGCTTTTGGATTCTGAACCGGTTCGAGCGACCACAATCCAAAAGTATCTACCGTCGGTTCCGCTGTAGGCCCAGATGGTCTGGTATCCGTTGCTTGTGTCTTTTCGGCGGGAGGAGACGCAGCAAACGAGATGGCGGCGAAGCAGAGCACAAATAGATACTTCATCGAGCACTTGCCTCGTTAAGAAACTTCGTAGCCATCGCGCTGGTCGCGACGCATCAGATCCCTTGCATCAGCGTCATCCGGAAATGTCTCCGATTCCGGATCCCATTTGAGCGTACGCCCGACACGCATTGCGATGTTACCGAGATGGCAGGTAGTTACACTGCGGTGCTGACTTTCAACATCAGAAATCGGATCTCGTCGTGCGGCAATACAATCGAAGAAGTTACCCATGTGGTTGGTAATTGCATCTAGTTTTCCGGCACGCGGCGGTCGGTCTAAATTGTCATAGTCATAGACAGCAAAATCCTCGCGTGGCAGTGGATTCGATTCAAGGTCTTCTACTGGTTTGCCCGCAATCGTTCCACGATTCACAAAGATTCGGCCTTCGCTTCCATTGAACATGATGCCGTTACGACCATTGTCAGCAACATTCATCGTTACGCCGTTTGCGTACTTATATGTCGCGTGAAAGTCGACAGCAACATCGAATCCATTTTCGATCGTAGGATACTTAGCCGTTCCAGTAATCTCGACGGGATGCGAGTTGATACCCCACTGAGCAATATCCAGATGATGTGCCCCCCAGTCTGTCATTTGTCCACCGGAATAGGCGTACCACCATCTAAATGTGTAATGGCAACGTTCCTGAATATATGGCATGTCAGGTGTTTGCCCCTGCCAAAGATCCCAATTCAGATTATTCGGAACTGGTACCTGTTTGAAAGGACCGCCCTGTTTGTTCTTACCAAGCACAACGTCGACCGATTGCAGTTTTCCGATTCTGCCAGCACGTACCATTTCGATTGCCAGTCGAAAACGGTTATCCGAACGCTGCCATGATCCAACTTGAAGTACCCGACCTGTTGACTTCACCACTTCACGCAGGAACTTGCCTTCTTCGATCGTGAGCGAAAGCGGTTTCTCCACATAGACGTCCTTACCAGCGCGGAGAGCATCGGCTGCCATCTTTACGTGCCAATGATCTGGTGTGCCGATCAGGACCACATCGACATTCGATTTTTCAAGGAAGTCGCGATAGTCCTCATAGATGCGAGGCGTACTACCAAAGCTACTTCTAGCTTGCTCACGAACATGCTGGTCAGCATCACAAAATGCCACGACGTCGGCATATTGTCTGGCCTGCACACTGATAACCGTACCTTGATAGCGGAGACCAATCGCACCGACCTGAAGACGTTCGTTCGGTGACTTTGGTTTTTCATTCTGCGCAGTCGCATGACTGTGGATGCCACCGTTTATCAATGCAGCTCCGGCAAGGGCAGACGTAGACTTCAAGAATCGCCGTCTGGTTACAGACAGCGACTGGTTATGGCGCTTGGTCATAATTCACACGCGGGATGTTTTGGGATCCAAAGAGACTAAACTCTGGCGATGTTTACAAAACAGTGGACGTGAGGAAGTGGTCGGAAATTCCAAACCATACCCGGTCCTTCTATTCTCCAGAAGTGCCAGCGGACTTTATCTTTGGTGTCATTATCCTGGTAGTAAGCAAGATTTAGCTTATCCATACCACCGTTGTGCTCAATGATGTCCATCACTTCTTGAGCATCTTCTTCACGGAACGGCTGAAGCACACTTCGCATCAGATCGGCAACCAACTCCTGTTGATCATTAGAAAGTGCGTCGACTCCGATACCCGGAATCGATTTTTCATCCCGGAATTGGATGCTCTTGATCTCTTCGCCGGGATTACCAGAACACAGTGCCTGTTTTTGCTGACCACCATCAAGGGCTTCAAATACTTTGTTAGCCTTCTTGGTTTGATAGTAGTAAACGTTTCCTGTTGCATAACCGACCGCCGAGTGACCGTAGTAAAGTGGTCCGCCGAAGGCTTCATCCGGCGAGCTGTTCCCATCACAACGCACTGTGAGATGGTGCGATGTAAAGACAAAGCTGAATTTATTATCGTCACCAGGCGTACCAAACATTGTTGCGCCACAGCCTTGGAGATTCTTACTGTTGTCGAATCGTCCGGCACGCGTCAATTTGATATAGCCGTCGTCGTCGCGGGTCATTGCACGGAGGATCTTCTCGATTAAATCCTGTTGAGCCGTTGTGTAGTTATCACCGATTTTCTTTCCACCAAACGGAGCGTTGTACATTCCATGACGGGAAGCGGCTTTGCCATTTTCAGCGCCGTGATTGTATGGGAGCACGACGGACGACTTTTGTGAATCGTCGAGTGATGAGTAAAGCTCTTTGATTAGTGCTTCAGCAGGTCGTTCCGGTCGTTTGTCATCAGATGCTTTTTCATCGAATGCAGTGGCTGACTTCGCAGCCGTTGCTACCAGACCTGCAGCGCCAAGTGCACCTAGAAAACCGCGACGGCCAAGGCCGTTTGATTGCTGTTGAACGTGAAGGTCCCAACACTGGTAAGCCAGATTACCTTGAGTTTCTTTGACACACATGATTTGAATTCCCGAATAATTGAGTGGCTAATTACAAACGATGATATAAACCGCTGCCTCTATGATAGCAAATAACCAGAATCAAGGAGAGCAATGCGGTCCATGCTGTATGGGATTTGCCGGCAGCATGCTTAGCCTTGTGGAGGGTAGCACATAGGCCCCCAATCCTGATCCGCTCCGTGATCGATCCACACCTGCAGCACAGACATCATGACGTGCTCAAGCATCATTACACAACGCTTTAGCGACCTGCGATTTAACTTGCCGTTATATGTCGCTGCTCCGTGAATAAGCTGACATCGTATCTGATAGATTCGATCCATCACGCGGTCGAGGATGAGCGTCCACTTCTCTTCTAAGTACCAAGTTCGAGAAGCAAATTTAGCTCGACGAGCCTGTCTGGCAGTACCCTGGTTAGGATTTCTCCAAAACAACTTACTTAGGTATTCATCATCAAGGATAGCCTCGACCAGCTTTTTATTTTCAACGAGCATCGACTCCAGATGTTTAGATTCGTCCAGGCTAACGATTTGATCGAGAAAGTCCTGCCAGCTTGTTTTGTCCTGTTTCGGTTCCTGCCGCTTTTCATCCCACTGACCGTACAGTGCGTTAAAGGCGATCCATTGATAGATCAATGTTCGGTCATTGTCTTCGGCGGCAGTTAAGTTCTCAATTTCAGCAAGCCAACTACAGGCACGGTGAAAGCGGATCGGAGTTGGGTGACC
>Ga0114933_10003986_pt1 | contig 14061 bp, 9 predicted proteins | sample 4SBtaG_FD_89691 | JGI IMG/M metagenome (GOLD analysis project Ga0114933, IMG submission 89691) | Deep subsurface microbial communities from Kolumbo volcano to uncover new lineages of life (NeLLi) - 4SBTROV12_W25 metaG | ecosystem: Environmental > Aquatic > Marine > Volcanic | place: Kolumbo...
CCTTTAGCAAGAATTGGTGCTTTCGAAATTTCTTTAAATACTACGAAAATAAATATTCCCAAGAAGAACAAAAATCCACCAATTTCAGCAGCTCCAAAAGACCACATATCTCCAACAGCAGAAGGCATTATCATGTTATAAACATCAAGATAATGACCTATAATAATTACAATTCCTGTCAAAATTACAATAAAGTTAGTCTTCTTAAAATCACTATTCATAAGAACAATTAATGGGAATATAAGATTTAACACTACCATCCCAAAAAACAATAAATTATAGTCTTCAATTCTAGTAATGAAATAAGTTACCTCTTCTGGTATATTTGAATACCATATAAGCATAAATTGAGAAAACCATAAATAAGCCCAGAATATACTTACTCCAAACATAAACTTAGCCATGTCATGAATGTGACTATTATTTACAAAGCTCAGGTAGTTTTGAGATTTTAGATAAATTGTAATTAAAGCCAAAGTAGTTATACCAGAAACAAACATTCCTGCAAAAACATACCATCCGAATAAAGTGCTAAACCAGTGAGGATCAATTGACATAATCCAATCCCAAGACATCATTGATTCGGAGACTAGGAAGAATACTAAAAATCCCGCAGAGAACTTAAATAATTTCTTGTGAATACTTATGTCATTATTTGTATCCTGTTCCAAAGAAAGTCTTCTAGAAATATTTCTGTACAGTACCCAACCTGTTATGTAGATAATCGCTCTAGCAAAAAAGAAAGGTATATTTAAATATCCTACTTTATTCCTTATTATTTCATCATGAGCAACTACCTCAGGATCCATCCATATAAAAAGATGGTTAAACTTCAATGCAGAAAATGCAAGTATGATTATTACAAATATTGAACCTGGAAGAAGATAGCCTGTAATACCTTCCATTAATCTATATAATACTATTGACCATCCTGCTTGTGAAGCTCTTTGAATAGCATAAAATGCTAGTACACCAAGTGAAATCATCATAAAGAATAAGGCTGGCACATATATTGCAGCCCATGGCTTATTATGTAACTGATGGAAAACGTGTTTGTCGTGGTCATACTCATGCCCCGAAGCACCATGTCCATCATCACTGTGTTCACCTCCATGATCATCGTGACTCATATTGGCAACAATTTCTTTAGCTTCTTCAACATTTGATGGAGCAGAGTAAAATCCAAATGCAATACCAATCGCACCTATAATAATCAATATTACAGAGAACCTTTTGATTTGTTTTGAAAACTTATAGTCTGTCATTAATTACTTTTTAGATTCTTCTCTTAATTTCATTACATATTGAGCTATCTGCCATCTTTCTTCTTCATTAACTTGTCCAGCATGAGAGCCCATAGCATTTATTCCATACATTAAAATATGATATATACTACCTGGTGTAATTTCTCTATCTATATATGCTGGTATACCAAGAAATTTTTCTCTTTGTGCTAAGATTCCCATACCGTCTCCCTTATCTCCATGACAAACTGAACAATATATTTCGTATAATTCTTTCCCCTGACTTATATTGTCATCACTTAATTCAATTGGTGATAGAAGATTAGCTTTGGCCATTTCATATCCTTCATTTGAGTCAGGGTAATCATAAGGGTCCCATCCCCTAGGAATTGTACCTTCAACTGGAATTTGAGCTTCGATTCCATTAGAGAATCCATCAGACTCAGCATAGGTCTCATATGCCAGAGATTCATACATATCCGGGAAATACTGAAAGTTAGGTTTTGACGGATCAAAACATGAAGTAAGCATTAAGCTTATAGATAATATTATGAATAGACTATTTCTCACTTTCTTCTTTTACTTCTTTTATTGATATTGCTCCCATTTTTTTTAACATGGTCTTTGTCTTTGATAAATTAGAACCAGATTCCATATCAATTAAAAACTTATCGTCAGTTGTTGATGGATCTGGATTTTCTGCTTCTTTAAAAGGCCATAATTTACTCCTCATGTAAAAAGTAATTACCATTAAATGTGCTGCAAAAAAAACTGTCATCTCAAAAATTATTGGCACAAAAGAAGGTATATTCTCAATTAATGTAAAGCTCGGTTTACCTCCTATATCCTGAGGCCAATCTACAATCATTATATAATACATCATTAAAACTGCAACGGTGAATCCAATACATCCATAGATAAATGTTGCTATTGAAATATTTGTTGGTTTAAGTTTCATTGCTTTATCTAATCCATGAACAGGAAACGGAGTATAAACTTCATGTATATAAATTTTATTTTTCACGATCTCTTTAACTGCACCTAATAAGATGTCGTCATCATCAAACATTACATGTAATCTTTTAGCACTCATTACTTATCTCTATTTTTTTTATATGTTTCGCCAGATGATTTTAAAATAGTTTTAATCTCTGCTTGAGCTACTACCGGAAAACTTCTAGCATATAATAAAAATAATACGAAGAAGAATCCAATTGTTCCAATGAATATACCTATGTCAACAAAAGTAGGGGAAAACATTGTCCAAGAAGATGGAAGATAATCTCTATGAAGAGATGTAACAATTATTACAAATCTTTCAAACCACATCCCGATATTAACAACAATTGAAATTATAAACGACCAAATAATATTTGTTCTTATTTTTTTTATCCACATCACCTGAGGTGAAACAACATTACAAGACATCATTAAAAAGTATGCCCACCAATATGGTCCAGTTGCTCTATTTAAAAATGCATATTGCTCATATTCTACTCCTGAATACCATGCAATAAATAACTCGGTAATATATGCACAACCTACAATTGAACCTGTAATCATTATTACAATATTCATCATTTCTATGTGCTGAAGAGTTATGTAGCTTTCAAGCCTTGACACCTTTCTCATGATGATCAATAATGTTTGAACCATTGCAAATCCTGAAAAAATTGCACCTGCAACAAAGTAAGGTGGAAAGATTGTTGTATGCCATCCTGGAATAACAGAAGTTGCAAAATCAAATGATACTATAGTGTGAACAGATAGTACCAGAGGAGTTGCTAAACCTGCTAAAACTAAAGAAACTTCTTCAAATCTTTGCCAATCTTTTGCTCTTCCTGACCATCCAAAACTTAGTAAACTATATATTTTCTTTCTAAAAGGTTTAACAGCTCTATCCCTAATCATTGCAAAATCAGGAAGTAAACCTGTCCACCAGAATACAAGAGATACAGTTAGATAAGTTGAAATTGCGAATACATCCCACAATAAGGGAGAATTAAAGTTAACCCATAAAGATCCAAATTGATTTGGTATTGGAAAGAACCAATATACAAGCCAGGGTCTTCCCATGTGAATAAGTGGAAATAAACCTGCTTGAATTACAGAAAATATTGTCATTGCCTCTGCAGATCTATTAATACCCATTCTCCATTTTTGTCTAAAAAGAAGTAATACTGCAGAGATTAATGTACCAGCATGACCAATACCTACCCACCAAACAAAATTTGTAATATCCCAGGCCCAACCAACCGTTTTATTTAAACCCCAAGTTCCAATACCAGTTCCTATTGTATATGCTATACATCCAAGACCCCATAAAAAAACAACCATTGAAATTGAAAAAGCAATCCACCAATCTCGATCTGGAGGAGTTTCTACAGGTCTAGCTATATCATTTGAAATATCTGCATAAGATTTATCACCAAGTACAAGGGGTTTTCTAATAGGAGCTTCGTAATGCGATGACATATCTATATTTTTTTACTATTTCTAATCTTAACCTGATATATAACATTTGGCTTAGTACCAATACTTTCTAAGACTCTGTAGGTTCTGTCTCCATCCTTTACCCCCAGAATTTCACTTTCTTTATCATTTATATCGCCAAATACAATAGCATTATCACTACATGATTCAGAGCATGCTGTTTTAAATTCTCCATCTCTTACTCTTCTACCCTCTTTTTTGGCATCAAGAATAGTCTTTTGTGTCTTTTGGATACATAATGAACATTTCTCCATCACACCTCTTGATCTTACATTTACATCAGGATTAATAGCCATTCTTCCAAGATCATTATTCATATTATAATCGAATTCATCATTTTGTGAATATTGAAACCAGTTGAATCTTCTTACCTTATAAGGACAATTATTAGCACAATACCTGGTACCAACACATCTATTATATGCCATTTGATTTTGTCCCTGTCTACCATGAGATGTTGCAGCAACAGGACAAACTGTTTCACAAGGAGCATGATTACAATGCATACACATAACAGGCTGGAAAACAACCTGCGGGTTAGCAGATGCTATTTCAAGTTCAGCAGATGTTGACTTATACTCAGAAAAACCACGAGTAGAATCCTTAGCCTCAACATCTCCTTGAATAGTATCCTGAGACGAATAGTATCTATCAATTCTAATCCAGTGCATATCTCTGGATTTTCTAACTTCTTCTTTTCCTACGACAGGAACATTATTTTCAGCATGACATGCAATTACACAAGCTCCACAACCATTACACTTATTTAAATCAATTGACAGATTAAAATGATGACCAGTAGATCTGTCAAATTCTCTCCATATATCAACCTCTTTAGACGTAACCTTAGTCTCAATATGATTCTTTGACACCATAACAGTCGGATTCCAAACCGATTTATCCTCTTGTATAAATTCTTCAAGAATAGTTTCTTTTATTATCTCATCTCGACCCATCATTGTGTTATGTAATTGGATACATGCAAACTCATGATCACCCTTTACTTTGGTCACATTTACTTTGTGAATCTTCTTGAAGTCATCATAAAATTTAAAAGCATTAACTCCAACATTCATCTCTTCACTCATTGCTTGAGTTTTTCCATAACCAAGAGCTAATCCAACAGTTCCTGGGGTTTGACCAGGCTGAATAATGACAGGGACTTTTATACTATTTTTATCATTACTAACATTAACATAACTTCCATTTAATGCACCATTCGATACATTATAATTCTTTAGTCCAAGCCTTTCAGCATCCTTATATGAAACAGTAAGATAATTATCCCATGTTACTCTAGTTATAGGGTCAGGGAACTCTTGTAGCCAAGGATTTGAAGATTGTTGTCCATCTCCAAGTCCTATTTTTGTGTAGAGTACAAGTTCTAATTCGTCATTGCTTTGAATAGGTAAATTATCAAGATTCATTAAAGTTTTAATTCTCCTAGGAGGATTGTTTTCATAGGAATAATAAAATCCATCTTGAAGAGATTTTCCCCAAGTCTTACCTTTTAAAATGTTTGTTCTCCAATTACTTTTAATTTCATCATAGAAACTATTATTAGATCCTGATAGAGTTAAGATAATATCTTGAAACTGATTAGTATCAAAAAGTGGTTTTATGGTAGGTTGACTTAGATAGTAATGACCCGATTTAAATTCATAATCTCCCCATGATTCAAGATAATGTGGTGTGGCAGCTACATATTTACATCTATTTGCAGTCTCATCCTCTTTCATGCTAAAGCATAATGAAAACTCTAATTTACTCACAAGCTCTAAAAACTCTTCAGAGTTTGGAAGTGTATAACCTGGGTTTATACCTGCTGTTATAATTCCACTTATTTTTCCAGATTTCAATTCATCAATAGTATTTAGTAGAATAGAGTTACTTCCTTGATAAATTAATCTTGGAGATGTTATATCAAATGCCTCACTCTTGATGAATTCATTAATCATTAATACAATCTCTTGAGAATCTACATCGTCAAGACCAGATATTACAACTGCCTTATTTCCAGATTCTTTTATTGAGTCAACAGCTAACTTTACGTATCTATCAAGATATGGACCTAGAGCTGGACCAGAATATTTCTGATTTGTTAACTCTAAATAAATACTTTGTAGAACATATTTTAATTCACTAGGCTTTGCCATAACTCTATTATCAGCATTCGCACCTGTCAAAGTCATATTTGATTCAAATTGAAGGTGATAAGACATAGAGTATTCATTCTCTTTGTTCGGCAGACGATTCTTTGACCAACCTGATGAATAATTTCCACCTTGCCAGTCAGACATAAAATCAGCATCAATTGATATTATTGTATTAGATAATGAGAAATCGTAATCAGCTAATGCTCTTTTACCATAAGAATTCTCAAATGCATCTAATGCAGAACTGTTTGATATTGAGTCATAGACAACATGTTGAATGTTAGGATACTTATTGATAAATTCTTTAATGATTTTTTCTGTTGTTGGACTAGCAAAAGATTGTGTTAGTAATACTACTTTTTTATTTTGAGCTGAAAGGGTCTCTAATTCAGACTTAACAGATAGATTGAAATCATTCCAACTAATATTTTGTCCTGATACCTTTGGACCTTGAAGTCTGTATATATCATACATTGAAAGAACAGATGCATTTATTCTTGCATTAGTACAATTCATCGAGTTTGCATCTTTATTTCCTTTAATAAAGATTGGGCGGCCTTCTCTTGTCTTAACTAATATGTTACTAAAGTCAAATCCATCTGCAATGGTTGTAGCATAATAGTTTGCAATACCAGGTATGATTTGTTCAGGCTGAACTACATACGGGACAGATTTAATTACAGGTCCTTCACAACCAACTACAGCTGCAGCAGCTGTACTGAAACCAGCATATCTTAGAAAATCTCTTCTATTAGGATTACCATCTTGATCACCTTCACCAACAGGAAGCTTTTCAACAAATTCGTTTTGTTCAAGCTTCTCAACAATCTCGCTATTCTTGTTTAGCTCCTCAAAACCCTTCCAATAAATATTCTTCTTTCCCATTTTAAACTAGTAATGACATTTAGCGCATTCAATTCCTCCAAGCTGAGCAACAGTAAGTTTTTCAACACCATATTTCTTTGATAGTTCCTCGTGAACTTTTTGATAATATTCATTATCCTTATCAACGTTACTCTCTCTATGACAGTCAATACACCAACCCATTGTTAGAGGAGAATATTGATATAATATTTCCATTTCTTCAACAGGCCCGTGACATGTTTGACATTCTATTTTTGCTACTTGAGCATGCTGAGCATGATTAAAGTATACAAAGTCAGGAAGATTATGGATTCTTACCCATTTTACTGGTTGTGTATTTCCAGTGTAAACTTGATTTTCTTCATCCCAACCAACTGCATTGTATAGTTTTTTGATTTCATTTGTATAAAAGTCTTTTGTATATCCATTCTCTAAATCCTCTTCACCATTATAGTCTGCTATGTATTCATGACAGTTCATACATACATTTAATGATGGGATTCCAGAATGTTTTGAAACTCTAGCAGAAGAGTGACAATACTTACATTCAATTTGATTTGCCCCAGCATGGATTTTGTGAGAATAGTGAATTGGTTGAATTGGGGCATACCCCTGATCAATTCCAATTTGCATTAAATAACCATATGTGAAATATGCACTAGATAATAAGAAACCTATTACTAGAACAAACATTATAAATTGATTTTCTACAACAGCTTTCCATAGAGGCCTAATATTTCTTTTTGTTTCAGGTTCAATTTTTACACCACTTGCATTTGCAATTTTGATAAGTGTTCTTTGAACAAGGAATAGCATAACTATTAGTATTGTAAAAATCACAATTGTAACTCCTAATATTATATTAACTGAAATGTCAGAACCTTGACTAACTGTCTCAGCAGATGTAGATACAGCAACAGCCGGTGCTGGTGGAGTATAATTTGTGTACGCTAAAATATTATCAATCTGCTCATTAGAAAATTGAGGGTAGTTTGTCATAACCGCTCGATTATATTCCTCCCAGATAGCGACAGCTTGCGGATCACCATCTTTAATCATCTGTGTTCCATTTTTAATCCAACTGTACAACCAGTCTCTGTCATACTTTTCAGTAACGCCTCTTAGAGCTGGACCAACTGCTTTTCTATTAAGTTGATGACAAGCAGCACAATTTGTATTGAATAAGCTTTTTCCCGCCTGAACATCCGCTTCTTGAGATAGGCCTAAAGAAGGCATGAGGAGTGTTACTAAAAGAATCCTTTTAAGGTGTAACATTAATTAGGGGCGATAAAGTTTTTTTTCATGATAATAAAGTGATTTAAAACACTTTTTCAAGAGAACAAATTTAAGTCATAAACGTCATTTTAAAAACTCTAAAATCAACAAATATTTAATTTATAATCATTCTAAATAACAAGTTATATCATTTTCTTAAATTTGGGAAATAAAATTATGTCAAAAGTTCAATTTTTAATAGTATTTATAGGGATTTCTCTGTATAGTATTCCATTGAATGGTCAGGAAAATACCATTAACTACAATGATACTGTTACAAAGAAATTTTTTGAACTTAAAAAAGATTATAGTAAAAGAATTTTTGAGTCAACTTTTTATACTATTCAGATATATTATGGTGGACTAGAAGAGGCTGATTCTATTTGGAAAGATTTTAGAGAACATTATCAAGAAATTAAATCTGATTTAATATTTGAAACACCAAATTATAAAGTTAGGATTGGCAAGTATAAAGATATAAATGTTGCATCTCAAAAATTAGAAGAAATAAGAAGGGTTTATCCAAGCTCTTTTATCATAAAGCTTTCTGATTTATAATGTTCTTTTAACTGCAACTTCTTGGTAACATTGAATAACATCCCCTTCAGCTAAATCATTAAATTCATTAATTTGAATACCACAATCATATCCCTTCGCTACTTCTTTAACATCATCTTTAAATCTTTTTAGTGAGAGTAATTTTCCTTCAAAAATAATTTCTTCAGACCTAACAACTCTTACATTTGAGTTTCGGAATATTTTACCAGAAGTTACCATACATCCCGCTATAGTTCCAATTCTTGAGATTTTAAAAGTTTCTCTTACTTCAGCTTCACCCGTGCTTTCTTCTTTCATTTCAAGAGACAACATACCCTCCATTGCATCCTTGAGTTCATTAATTGCATCATATATAATTGAATAGAATCTTATATCAATTTGCTCTTTTTCTGAAAGCTTTCTAGCACTATCAGTAGGTTTTACATTAAACCCTACAATTATAGCTTGTGATGCAGAAGCCAGTAAAACATCAGATTCTGTAATTGCTCCAACACCTTTAAATATTATATTAACTTGAATTTCCTCAGTTGATAGATTCTCAAATGAATCAGTCAATGCCTCTACTGAACCATCTACATCTCCTTTAATAATAACATTTAGTTCCTTAAAGTCCCCTATTGCAATTCTTCTTCCAATCTCATCAAGAGTTAATTGTTTTTGTGTTCTAACATTTTGCTCTCTAACCAACTGTGTTCTTTTAGATGCAATTAACTTAGCTTCTTTTTCATCTTCAAGGACCTTGAATGGATCACCAGCTTGGGGAGCTCCATCTAATCCAAGAACCGATACTGGAGTTGAAGGTGGTGCGATCTTTATTGTGTTTCCTCCTTCATCAAACATTGCTTTTACTTTTCCGCTTGTTTTTCCAGCTAGCACATAATCCCCTATTTTAAGTGAACCATTTTGAACAAGCATTGTAGAGACATAACCCCTCCCCTTATCAAGATAAGCTTCAAGTACTGAACCTGATGAATTCTTATTTGGATTAGCTTTTAAATCCATTATTTCTGCTTCAAGTAATACTTTTTCAAGAAGAGAATCAATCCCATTTCCATTTAATGCAGAAATATCTTGCGATTGAATTTTACCTCCCCAATCCTCTACTACTAGATTCATTGATGCAAGAGATTCTTTAACCTTATCTGGATTAGCCCCCTCTTTATCAATTTTATTAATTGCAAAAATTATCGGAACACCTCCTGCCTGAGCGTGACTTATTGCCTCTTTTGTCTGTGGCATTATACTATCATCTGCTGCAATTACAATGATAACTATATCTGTAATTTGAGCTCCTCTTGCCCTCATAGCAGTAAATGCTTCATGACCAGGCGTATCAAGAAAAGTGATTTTTTTTGAATTATTAACTAGAACAGAATAAGCACCAATATGCTGCGTGATACCTCCTGACTCACCTTCAGTAACTGATGAGTTTCTTATATAATCTAGGAGAGAAGTCTTCCCATGATCAACATGACCCATAACAGTAACAATTGGCGGTCTTTCTTCTAATAACTTTGGATCATCTTCTTCCTCAATTTCTTCTTTATCTTCTTCAATATCAGTCTTAATAAATTCTAATTGATAACCAAACTCATCTGCAACTACAGAGAGTGTTTCGGCATCTAATCTTTGATTCATTGTAACCATTATACCCAAGGTCATACAGGCTGAGATTATATCATTTGTTGTAACATCCATTAGAGTTGCTATTTCTCCAACAGTAATAAACTCTGTAATTTTAATAATCTTACTTTCTTGTTCAAGTAAAGCCTCTTCTTCCTCAGATTGAATTTTTCTTTGATCTCTTTTGTCTTTTCTATACTTTGATCCTTTCGATTTTGATGATTTACCTTGAAGTTTTTCTAAAGTCTCCCTAATCTGTTTTTGAATTTCATCATCAGTAGGCTCCACTTTTGGGCTAGCAACTTGTTTTTTATTTTTATTAAACTTGCTAGCTAAATCTTTTGGCTGAGAAACATCCTTACTAATTCTTTTTCTTCTTCTCTTTTTTGATTCTTCAACTTTCTCTTCTTTCTTATTTATTGAATCAAGATCAATAACTTCTCCCGTCTTTTTTAAACCTGAAAGTTTTTGGAAATTAGTTTGAATTTTAGATGAGTCATTATCCTCTTTGGTAGTCTCAGTATTTGAATTTTCATTTTTATCAGAATCAGTAGAAGCTTTTTCTGAAACTGGCTCAACCTTTTCAGTCTTTACCTCAACATTTTCCTCTGCCTGCTTCTCCTCTAACTGCTTCTCCTCTGCCTGTTTCTCCTCTAACTGCTTCTCCTCTGCCTGTTTCTCCTCTAACTCTATTCTTTTCTTTGTATTAATTTCTTCTAATTTGTCTTTATCAGATTTATCAGTTTGAAATTCATCAAGCAATAAGTCATAAACATCTTGATCGATTTTTGATGTTGGTCTTGGTTCAATTTCAATTTTCTTTGAACTCAAAAATTCAATAGCTCTATCAAGAGATATATTTAATTCCTTAAGTACTTTATTTAACCTTATTGGTGATGGCATATATTTGATTTAATCTTCAAATTCCTCTTTTAAAATTTTTAATACATCAGAGACTGTTTCTTCCTCAAGGTCAGTTCTTTTGACAAGATCTTCCTCACTTAATTCCAGAACACTCTTTGCTGTGTCAAGTCCAACTTTTCTAAATTCTTCAATAACCCATGCATCAATTTCGTCCTTGAATTCAGTTAGCTCAACATCTTCTTCAGCACCTTCTCTGTAGACATCAATTTCATATCCAGTAAGTCTTCCTGCAAGTCGAATGTTGTGCCCTCCTTTTCCAATAGCCCTTGAGACTTCATCTGGATTAAGATAAACCTGAACTGTTTTTTTCTCTTCATCAATATTTAAGGAGTTAACTTTTGCTGGGCTTAATGCTCTTGTTATGAATAACTGATTATTGTTTGTGTAATTGATCACATCTATATTTTCATTCCCTAATTCTCTAACAATTCCATGAATTCTTGATCCTTTCATCCCCACACATGCACCTACAGGGTCAATTCTATCATCATATGAGTCAACTGCCACTTTTGCTTTTTCACCTGGAATTCTTACTGCTTTTTTAATAGTAATTAAGCCATCGAAAACTTCTGGAATTTCTTGTTCAAATAATTTTTCCAGGAAAAGAGGTGATGTTCTCGAGAATATTATCCTTGGTTTATTTCCTCTTAACTCAACATTTTCTATAACACCTCTAACATTATCTCCCTTTCTAAAAAAATCTTTAGGTATTTGTTTATCCTTTGGCATTATCAATTCATTACCATCATCATCTAAAAGAATAACCTCTCTTGCTCTTACATGATGTACTTCAGCTGTAAATATTTCTCCAACTCTATCCTTGAACTGATTAAATGTATTGTTACTATCGTGCTCAAAAACTTTAGCTACAAGATTCTGTCTTAGTGATTGAATTGATCTTCTTCCAAGATCTATAAGTTTAAACTCTTCAGAAACTTCTTCTCCAACTTCAAAATCTGGTTCTATTTTTACTGCCTCCTTGAGTTCAATTTCAGCATTTGGATCTTCAACTTCACCATCTTTAACGACTATTCTATTTCTCCAAATTTCAAGGTCTCCTTTATCTGGATTGATAATAATATCGAAATTTTCATCAGTTCCAAATTTTCTAGTAAGAGTATTTCTAAATACTTCTTCTAGTATAACCATTAAGGTCACTCTATCGATCAACTTTTCGTCTTTGAATTCAGAAAAGGATTCTAATAATGATATATTTTCCATTTACTTAACTTTATTTAAAAAAAAAGAGGGACATAATGTCGCCTCTGAGATATCAAAATGCTCGGCAAATTTATTATAAATTATTGATATAATAAAATTGTTGGCCTACTAGGGATCGAACCTAGACTCTTCTGGACCAAAACCAGACGTGTTGCCAGTTACACCATAGGCCATTTAGCTGCAAATTTAAATTATTTTTTTTTTTAAAAAATATATTTGTGAATTTTATTAATTAATACGATCAGGAACTGACCTTAGTATCAATGAATTCAATATAGCTGAGACTATTAAATAGCAAGATAACAACATAGTTATTGATGAATTATTTGTAAGAAACAGCTCCTCTTGAAAATATAGTATCAGTAATCCCAAAAATATCCTCATAAACTCAAAATTAATTGACCATTTATATCCATCCATTACCGATGAAAAGCTAAATATTGTGGAGAATATTAATAAAAAATAACCTGTTTTATCTGCAAATGACAAATTAGCAAACGAACTCAAGAATATATACAGTACAATGTTTAAGGTCAGGAAATGGAACCCAACAAAGACCTTATGGATAAAACTATATTCAAACTTATATTTTTCTTGATTAAAGACATTCTCAACTTTAGTTCTTGGTATTTTTGTAACAACATCTTTTGGTCTCCATCCAGTTGGCATAAACCAGATTTTGGCTTTATCTAAGATGCTACTAGTATGCCAAGCATCCTGAGTTAGATACCATAAATGCTGAAAATTTATTAAAATAGGATTCCAAGTCCTTACAGGCTTTAATGTTCCATAAACACAAGGTACATCATCAAGCTCTTCTTGAAATGTTCCAAAGGCTCTATCCCAAATACAAAAAATTGCAGCTAAATTCTTATCAATATATTCTTTATTTATTGCATGGTGTACCCTATGCTGAGAAGGAGTAACAAGAATATATTCAAGCCAACCTAGTTTACCAATGTGTCTTGTATGATACCAGAACTGACCGAAGAGATGAAGGGGTCCAAGAATACTTATCATTTTTGGCGGCACTCCTAAAAGGGCTGCTGGAACTAAAAATAGAATACCAATACCAAGGTTATTAGTTATACTCTGTCTAAGTGCACATGCAAGGTTAAATTCTTCACTACTATGATGTATAACGTGCATATTCCAAAAAATATTAATTGAATGTTTTAATCTATGATGACAATAACTTGCAAAATCAACACAAACAAAAGCAATAAAGTAGAGCAGAATACTCTCCTCAAGTTCTACAACTTTTAATCTCTCATAAAAGAAAGGATATGAGAATATAATTATACCAAGACCCAATATATCAACCAATAAATTTGTAAATCCTGAGCTTAGGCTTGAAATTGTATCCATGTAGGAATGTTTAAGATCATTCTTCCATACGCCGTATGATATTTCGATGAAAATCAAAACAAGAAAAATTGGTATTGTTATTAGTAAAATGTTTGCGTAGGTATCCATTTAAACGTTTTAAGTATAATTATATTATATGTGTGATATTTAAATATTTTATTTTACTTTGGATCTGTAAATATATCAATTATGAAAATAAAAAAAATATTTAATCTAATAATGATTGTTGGACTTGCTGTCTTATCATCAAGCACAAATGTTTACTCTCAAAAAAAATCAAAAAAGAATTCAGTAACATTTGATGAGACTCTTCATGAATCTGTTGAATATAGAGA
>Ga0114933_10003989_pt1 | contig 14058 bp, 14 predicted proteins | sample 4SBtaG_FD_89691 | JGI IMG/M metagenome (GOLD analysis project Ga0114933, IMG submission 89691) | Deep subsurface microbial communities from Kolumbo volcano to uncover new lineages of life (NeLLi) - 4SBTROV12_W25 metaG | ecosystem: Environmental > Aquatic > Marine > Volcanic | place: Kolumbo...
GTAGCCAAGAAAAAGGCTAAACGTAAAGCTAAACGTAAAGCTAAGCGTAAGGTAGCCAAGAAAAAGGCTAAACGTAAAGCTAAACGTAAGGTAGCCAAGAAAAAGGCTAAACGTAAAGCTAAGCGTAAAGCAGCTACCAAAAAAAAAGCTAAAAGAAGAACCAGGAGACGCAGATAGGGCCAAAATAACACTTGGCAAAAGAGATGAAAATCTCAGAAAAAAAGCCAGAGTGATTATTGAAGCTAGAAGAAAAAGGCGTAAAGCCTTGGTTCAGAACTTGTTAAAAAGATCTTAACAAGCAATGTTAGAATTAGGCCCCGAGTAGGGGCCTTTTTTATACCGAAAATATTATTGGTTGAATTACCCTTAACTTTAAAAATTCAATCATTAGAGACGAAAATTTTGACTATAACGCTATCAAATTAATAAGTTTCGACAGTTGATTAACTAGAGTTATCTTGTAAATCATCATACGCCATTGTAGTATTCGCCAACTTTGATGCGGGGTGGAGCAGTCTGGCAGCTCGTCGGGCTCATAACCCGAAGGTCGCAGGTTCAAATCCTGCCCCCGCTACCAACCTTAAATTTTATTATTTTTTTCGAAATAGCTATTACAATAACTAGTTAAATTAGGCAGTTTTTTTTTAGTTTAAATATTGGCATAGCTAATATTAACTAGTTATACTTGTCGGCGATTTATTTTAAAGTTTTTTGTAAAGTGGGCCTTGCGCCCATTTTTTGTTTTTGGAAGATGTATATACGTAATCAAATATTACTCGATTTGTTAAAGCCTGAAGTCGCTTCCATGGGCTATAAGCTACTGGGCCTTGAGTTGGTTAAAAATCAGCATATGTCGCTTTTAAGGGTATATATAGACAAATCTGAGGGTGTAAATATCGATGACTGTGTTTTGGTAAGCCAACAACTTACAGGTTTACTGGATGTTAAAGATCCAATTAAGGGCAAATACAATTTAGAGGTCTCATCTCCCGGTCTAGACAGGCCATTATTTACCGATGAGCAGCTAAAAGAACATGTTGGTCATATCGTTAGGATTGTATTGAATGAAAAATATAAAGGGAAAAGAAAGATTACTGGATTAATTAAAGTGGTGAATGATTCTAGCATTATAATTAAATGCAAAGAAAATGACGAAGAAATACCACTTGATTTGATTTATAAAGCGAATTTGGTGTCGCAATTTTAAGTTTTAATGGGGTAATTTATAAAGCTAATGAATAAAGAAATATTAATGGTTGTTGATGCAGTAAGTGCTGAGAAAGAGGTTCCTAAGAGCGTTATTTTTGAGGCAATTGAGGCGGCATTAGCAAGCGCAACAAAAAAACGTAATCGAGAAGATATAGAAGTACGAGTCTCTATTGACCGAGAGACTGGCGATTATGAAACATTTCGTTGTTGGGAAATTATGGATAATGACCCCGAATCTATCGAAGCGCCAACACGACAGATCTCACTAGAAGATGCACTCCAAAAAACTAACCAAAATGAAAATTCAGTAAATATTGATATAGGTGGATTTATTGAAGAGCCGATGGATTCTGTCGAATTCGGTAGGATTGCAGCACAAGCAGCTAAACAAGTTATTGTTCAAAAGGTTCGTGAGGCAGAAAGAGCACGCGCGATTGACACTTATGGCGACCGTGTTGGGGAAATGGTTAGTGGTATTGTAAAACGAACAGAACGAAATGGCGTTATTATTGATCTTGGAAAGAACGCCGAAGCATTTATTCCGAGAGAAGAAATTATTCCACGTGAGTCTATGCGTTCAGGTGATCGTATTCGCGCCTATTTGAAAGAAATAAAATCTGAGGTTACACGAGGACCGCAATTATATTTAAGCAGAACAGCACCAGAGCTTTTAATCGAGTTATTTAAAATAGAAGTACCAGAAATAAACGAAGGTATGATTGAAATTATTAATGGTGCAAGAGATCCTGGTGCCAGAGCTAAGATTTCAGTCAAAGCAAATGATCCAAGAATAGATCCTATTGGAGCATGCGTAGGTATGCGCGGCTCAAGAGTCCAAGCGGTTTCAAACGAATTGGGCGGTGAGCGGGTTGATATCATTCTTTGGGATGACAACCCTGCTCAGTATGTAATTAACGCTATGGCACCGGCAGAAGTTTCATCAATAATGGTCGATGAAGATGAGCGTGTGATAGATATAGCTGTTACGGATGAAAATCTGTCACAGGCAATTGGCCGTGGTGGACAAAATGTTAAGTTGGCGTGTGAATTAACTGGCTGGGAATTAAATGTTATGTCAGTTGAGCAGGCCAATGAAAAAAGCGAGCAAGAGTCAGAAGTACTACAAGCAATGTTTATGGAAAAGCTTGATGTAGATGAAGAAGTTGCAATTATTTTGGCACAAGAAGGTTTTTCAAGTATTGAGGAAATCGCTTATGTTCCTGAAAATGAAATGTTAGGAATTGAAGAATTTGATAATGAATTAGTGAATGCATTAAGAGAACGCGCTAAAGATATTATGTTAACAACAGCTATTGCTAAGGAAGAAAAATTAGGAGACGCAACACCTGCTGATGATCTTCTAAATATGGAAGGAATGGAAAGACCGTTAGCCTATGAATTAGCTAGCATGGGAATTATCACAATGGAAAATCTTGCTGAACAATCTGTTGATGAATTATTAGTGATTTCAGGCATGGACAAAGATCGTGCAGGAGAATTAATTATGACTGCTAGAATTCCATGGTTTGAGAATGAAGAAACAGTAAGTGAGAGCCCAGACTAATGCCCGATATTACAGTTGAAGAATTTGCGCAGGATGTTGGTGTATCTGTCAAACGGATTCAAGAGCAACTTGTTGAAGCTGGATTATCAAATAAGAATGCAGAAGACGTAATTTCTGATGTTGAGAAATCAAAATTATTGTCTTTTTTAAGAAAAAAACATGGAAAAGATGGTAGTGATGGGCCTCGAAAAATTACGCTACGTCGAAAGACTATCAGTGAACTTAAAGTACCTGTAGCAAGCCAAGGTAGAGCTAAACCGCGCTCAAAGACAGTTAGCATCGAATTTCGAAAAAGACGTACATATGCAAAACGTAGCGATCTCACTGACACTGCTAAAGAAGAAAAGAAAGTTAAGGCATCTGAAGAGAAAATTCAGGAGCCTGAAATAGAAAGTAGCGAGGCTAAAAATGACGAATTACCAATTAAGAAAGAGGTTGCTGATAATAAACCTGAACGTGTTGTAGATGTTGTGCAAAAGCCTGAGGAAAATGAAACTATTAATCAGGAAAATCTTTTGCAAGGAAAGAACGAAGTAAAAAGCATACCTATTGAAAATTTACCTGAGTCTGAAGTAAAAAAGGAAACTACCAAAGATAAAAAAAAGAAAAAAGAACAAGTTCACCATAAACGTGAAGAATTACATGTTACATCTAAAACTTCAGGTAAAAGAAGAAAAAAAACATATATCAAGCCAGTCATACCACAACAAAAAAATAAGCAGCATGGATTCGAAAAACCAACTGCCCCTATCGTAAGAGAAGTAGAGATTCCTGAGAATATTTCAGTTTCAGAATTAGGGCAACGCATGTCAGTAAAAGGTTCAGAGGTGGTGAAAATACTCATGGGTTTAGGAACAATGACCACAATTAATCAAATTATTGATCAGGAAACAGCAGCCATTGTTGTCGAAGAAATGGGGCATACAGTAAAACTACAAAATGAAAATGCTTTAGAAGAGAAAATTATTTTAGCTAATCAGGAAGGTGGCGAAGAAATTGCCAGAGCACCTGTTGTTACGATAATGGGGCATGTTGATCACGGAAAAACGTCATTACTTGACTTTATACGAAGAACAAAAGTTGCTGCGGGCGAAGCCGGTGGAATTACACAACATATCGGGGCATATCGTGTTAAAACAGATAATGGCGATATTACTTTTTTAGATACACCTGGGCACGAAGCATTTACAGCTATGCGTGCAAGAGGGACCAAGGCAACTGATATTGTTATCATCGTGGTGGCAGCAGAGGATGGTGTAATGCCTCAAACAGAAGAGGCGATAACACATGCAAAGGCCGCTAAAGTACCAATTATAATTGCTATTAACAAAATAGATAAAGAAAATGCAGATCCAGAACGTGTTAAGCAAGAATTAGCTAAGCATGAAGTGATACCGGAAGACTGGGGTGGCGATACTATTTTCGCACACGTGTCTGCTTTAACGGGAGAAGGTATTGATGCTTTGTTAGATAGTATTTTATTACAAGCTGAAATGCTCGAGTTAAAAGCAATTGAAACTGGTCCTGCATCGGGAGTAGTGATCGAATCACGGTTAGATAAGGGGCGCGGGCCAATTGCAACCATACTTATTCAAAGCGGGACAATTAATAAAGGAGATATTATTGTTAGTGGGCAAGAATTTGGTCGTGTTAGAGCTTTGATTACTGATAATGGAAAAAATATAACATCTGCCGGACCATCAACACCTTTGGAAGTATTAGGACTTTCGGGTACCCCAAATGCAGGTGATGAAATGATAGTTGTGCCAGACGAAAAAAAGGCACGCGAGGTAACTCTTTTTAGGCAAGGAAAATTTCGTGAGTCAAAAATAGCAGAACAACAAGCTTTAAAACTTGAGAACGTTATGAGCCAAATGGAAGAAGGCGAAATTGCTTCGCTAAATATTCTTATTAAGGCGGATGTTCAAGGCTCAGCAGAAGCATTAGCCGATGCAGTATTAAGACTAAGCAATGAAGAAGTTAAAGTAAGTATAATAAGCAGTGGTGTTGGTGGAATTACAGAATCAGACATTAATCTTGCAATGGCTTCCAAAGGTATTGTAATTGGGTTTAATGTTAGGGCTGACGCGACTGCTCGTAAACTTGCAGATTCCGAAGGTATTGATATTCGATATTACAGTATAATTTATGACGTCATAGATGACGTTAAAGCGGCATTGAGTGGCTTGCTTACACCTGACGTTAGAGAACAGATTATCGGTGTGGCGGAAGTTAGAGAGATATTTAGGTCTCCAAAATTTGGTGATATTGCGGGCTGTATGGTCACGACGGGTTTTATTAAACGTAATAACCCAATACGTGTTTTACGTGAGAATGTAGTTATATATGAAGGCGAGCTTGAGTCACTAAGAAGATTTAAGGATGATGTAAGTGAGGTTAAATCTGGCATGGATTGCGGTATAGGCGTTAAAAATTATAATGATGTTAGAGCGGGCGATCAGATTGAAGTGTTTGAACGGGTGAGTGTTGCACGAAAGATCTGATTGTTGATAACAATGCCAAAAGAGTTCGGACGCAATCTTAGAGTAGCAAAGCTTATTAAAGAAGAGTTGGCTACTTTAATTCAAGAAAAATTTCCATTAAAGCAATACGGTTTAGTAACCTTGACTAATGTAGATGTGTCTCCTGATTTAAAAAATTCTACAATTTATTTTACTAGCTTAAATAATAAAAAAGCTAATTCAGAGATCACGATAGAACTTAATCAAAATGCTGGACACTTTCGCTATGAGGTTTCAAAAATATTGACATCAAAAACAGTACCATCATTATGTTTTAAATATGACCAGTCAATGGAACGAGTTCAACGTCTTAATACTATCTTTGAATTAGTTAATACACAAAGTGAAAAAAATAGAAAAACATAAAAAAAATATTAGAAATAATGTAACAGGTATTCTTTTACTAGATAAGCCTGTTGGTATAAGCTCAAATAAGTCATTGCAGCGCATAAAAAATATCTACAATGCAAAAAAAGCTGGGCATACTGGAAATTTAGACGTACCTGCTTCGGGTTTATTACCCATATGCTTTGGAGAAGCAACCAAAATATGTGGTTATCTTTTAAATTCAAACAAAAAATATTATGTCAAATGTAAATTAGGCGAAACAACAAAAACAGGTGATGCAACTGGGGCTGTACTTCTTCAAAGAGAGATACCTACAATATCAAAAAAAATACTTGTAGATATTTTTAAAAATTTTATTGGAAATATTGAACAAATACCCCCTATGTTTTCAGCGCTTAAATACAATGGAAAGCGCTTGTATAAATTTGCATATAAGGATATCGAAGTAGAACGTACAGCCAGAAATATTACGATATACAATATTGAATTTATACGAAGCTCTCATGATTATTTTGAAATAGAGGTATCTTGCTCAAAAGGGACTTATATAAGAACATTAGTTGAGGATATTGGTGAAAAAATAGGCTGTGGGGCGCATGTTTCATCATTACGTAGATTAGAAACTGGACCATTTCATCTATCACATTCTTCAACATTAGAAGAAATTGAGTCTATTGCTAATCAAGGGCAAAAGTCTTTATACGATTTATTATTACCAATGGACACAGCATTGAAAGATATTCCTGAAATACGATTAGATAAAGAAGAAGCATATTGTCTTTCAAGAGGACAATTTGTGGAAATTTCAGACATTCCTGAGTCCGGGCCTTTGAGAATTTATAATAGTTCATATGAATTTATTGGAGTAGGGGATATAACAGAAGATGGTCAAATTAGACCTAAACGATTGATTAATATAGTTTAATAATAGTATATAAAATTATATTTATTTTAAAATCTTTCGCTTGTTAGGTGTATTATGCGCAGGTAAAATACGCGCGAATTAAATATGAGTAAAAAAATGTAGGAGTTTTAGGAATATGGCATTAAGTCATGACGAGAAATCAAACATAGTTAAAGATTATCAGCTTAGCACAAGTGATACTGGTTCTCCTGAAGTACAAGTTGCTTTATTAACGTCCCGCATCACAGATCTTTCAGATCATTTCAAAGAGCATATTAAAGACCATCATTCAAGACAAGGCTTGTTACGTATGGTTAATCAGAGACGTAAATTACTAGATTATTTAAAAAATAAAGATATTGGCCGTTATCGTGACTTGATAACACGTCTTGGTTTACGAAAATAGTACTCTTCCATATAGTAGTCGACGATAAAATAATATTTACAAGCCCGCAGACGCGGGTTTTGATTTGTTTAAATAAAATTTATTAATTAGGAATTATTCATGAGTGTCGTTAAAAAAGAATTTCAATTTGGTAATAATAAGGTAATCATTGAAACAGGTAGAATTGCCAGACAAGCAAGTGGCGCAGTTATGGTCTACATGGGTGATACTGCCGTACTTGTTAGTTGTGTTGCAAAAAGAGTTGCAAAAGAAGGACAAGATTTTTTTCCATTAACAGTCGATTATCAAGAAAAAACATACGCTGCAGGTAAAATACCAGGTGGTTTTTTCAAACGAGAAGGCAGGCCTTCAGAAAAAGAAACTTTAACATCAAGATTAATTGATAGACCAATAAGGCCGCTTTTTCCAAAAGAATTTAAAAATGAAATCCAAATTATTGCAAGTGTAATGTCGCTAGATCCATCTGTAGATCCTGATATACCAGCAATTATTGGGGCATCAGCATCTCTCTGTTTGACTGGCGCACCATTTGATGGGCCGATTGGAGCAGCTCGCGTTGGATACAAAGATAATGAATATGTTTTAAATCCATCTTTTGATGAACTTGCCAAATCAGAATTAGATTTAGTTGTTGCTGGTACAAGCTCTTCCGTTCTCATGGTCGAATCAGAAGCAAAACAGCTATCAGAGAATGTAATGCTTGGCGCAGTTATGTTTGGTCATCAGCAATTACAAATAGTTATTGATAATATCAAAGCTCTGACTGAAGAAGCCGGTGTTAAATCCTGGGATTGGGTTGCGCCAGATAAAGATGAATCTCTTGAAAATGAAATAAAGAAAAATGCTACTGATTTGTTACGTGAAGCCTATACGATTAATGACAAACTTGAACGCAAAGAGAGAATAAGTGAAATTAAAAATGAAATAATTGAGACAATTATTAATGAGGAAGATCCTAAATGGTCATCAGCTGAGATTGCGGGATCAATTGAAAAATTAGAAAGTGATATTGTTAGAGGTAGTGTTTTATCTGGGGAGAATCGTATTGATGGTCGTGATGCTAAGACAATTCGCCCAATTAACATAGAGACGGGAGTACTGCCACGTACACACGGTTCAGCTTTATTTACTCGTGGCGAAACACAGGCGTTGGTAGTCACAACATTAGGAACTCAACGAGATGCTCAAATTATTGACGCTATTGAGGGAGAACGTAAAGAACCTTTCATCTTTCATTATAACTTTCCTCCATTTTCTGTGAATGAAACTGGTCGCGTCGGAACACCAAAACGACGAGAAATAGGTCACGGGCGTTTAGCTAAACGAGGTATTTTAGGTGTAATGCCAAATATGGAGGAATTTCCATATTCTATCCGTGTTGTTTCTGAAATTACCGAATCAAATGGTTCAAGCTCAATGGCATCGGTGTGTGGTAGCAGCTTAGCATTAATGGATGCAGGTATAGAGCTCGATGGCCCTGTTGCAGGAATCGCAATGGGCCTCATTAAAGATGGCAAAAAATTCGTCGTTTTGTCTGACATTTTGGGTGATGAAGATCATTTGGGTGATATGGATTTTAAGGTTGCAGGCTCAGAAAAAGGGATTACTGCATTGCAGATGGATATAAAGATTGATGGTATTACAAAAGAAATTATGGAGACAGCGCTATCTCAGGCAAAAGATGGACGATTACACATATTAAGTAAAATGAATGAAGTTTTATCCGTTCATAAAACTGAAATGTCTGAATTCGCTCCGCGAATCACGACTATAAAAATTCATCCGGATAAAATTAGGGATGTGATTGGTAAAGGTGGAGCGACAATACGTGCAATAACCGAAGAAACTGGGGCAACAATCGACATAACTGATGATGGAACTGTAAATATCGCTGCAACTGATAAAGCGGCTGGCGATGAAGCGTTGAAACGCGTAGAGGAAATTACAGCAGATATAGAAGTCGGTAAGATTTATGAGGGACGCGTAGCAAAACTAATGGATTTTGGGGCCTTTGTTAATATACTTCCAGGTAAGGATGGGTTAGTACATATATCACAAATTTCAGATGAACGCGTTGAAAATGTAAGTGATAAACTTAGTGAAGGAGAAATTGTAAAGGTTAAAGTTTTAGAAGTTGATAAACAAGGACGTGTTAGGCTTAGCATGAAAGCTGCAAACGAATAAGTATTTAAATTTCATAATATGCCTGTTTTTTTGATACGGAAATTTCTCAATTTTCTATTTCTAAATTTTCCGTACAACTTATGTATAAAAAATATAAAAACAAAAATATTAGTATATTAAATTACTTTTCAGTATTACTTTGTACAGTTATATGCATTAGTTGTTCAAAAAAAGAGTATTCATATTTTCCCCTTAATAGTGGCTTAAAATGGCACTACAATGTTTCCTTAACCACAAGAGATGGATTAGAAAGACAAAAATATATTCTCCATAATATCGGAACTGATGAATTAAATGGAGAAACTGTTTTTTTACGTAAATCACTCGATGGTAAAGTTTTATACTATTCAATTTCTGATGATGGTATCTATTATTTGGGTAGTTTAGATAGTAGAGCAATCAGCTCAAAATTTTACGCAGACAAAAGACTTGTTATTCCTAAGCCTTTCACAATTGATACGAAATGGGAACAAATTACGTATACAAAATTATTAAAAAAAACAGGTCCACCACAAAGGACAGAATATAAAATTATCGCAGAAGTTCCCCTGGAATTAAAAATTGAATCATTAGAAGATACTGTAATTGTTCCAGCAGGAAAATTTAATAAGTGTATGAGAATTAAAATGACAGGATCAGCATATAAAGAAGCTGGAAATTATGTAGGACTAACATTAGTTAATGTAGTGCAAACTAATTGGTATTCGCCTGGTGTTGGCCTTGTTAAAATGGAGAGGCTTGAAACAACACAGAGTGATGCATTAGATAAAGGTACGTTATCAATTGAGTTGGTAAATTTTGAGTCGGGATAAATATTTCATAGTTTATTTTTTTGGTCTAATTATCTCTTTTTCAGTAATAATAAGATCCATATTAATATCAGTTTTTTCCAATGGTAAATTCATAACTATCTGTGCTTCAAAAGAGATACCGATTTTTGTTTTAACTTCATTTGTTGAAAACCAACGATCATAATAACCGCGACCATAGCCAAGCCTCCCGCCTTTCTTGGTAAAACCAATACCAGGGGTTATTGTAATATCAACTTTTTCAGACAAAATTTCATTGGATTTGGGAGTTAAAATACCCATGTCATCAAGCTCTAAATTTGCTATGTCATTGAGTTTAACTGCTATCATTTCTGTACCGCTAATAATTTTAGGTACGTATAGATTCATGTCTGATTCTAGAATGAGGTTAATTAATGAAAGTGTTTCGACCTCGCTTTTGTATGAAATGTAACAAAATATAGTCTTTGACTGCTTAAATTCATTAATTTCGCATAGAAAATCAGCAATTTTTTCACTTTTTTTAAATCGAAGTTCCTTGCTCAAACCATCACGTTTTTTTTTAAGTGACGAGCGTAAGTTTTCTTTATCTTTTAGAAAATACATGAGATAAATACCATTATAATCAAGATGATAAAATTGTTTTTAAAAATAATTATCAAGAATAAATTTGTATAATTCTATGGATTCAAAAGGTAGAGAAAAGGTTTTTTTGTTATTAGTATAAAAATTTCCTAACTTACTTTCTTTTTTGGTGTTTTTACGTACAATAGCGCCTTTTTTCAGCCGAGTGTATTATAAGCTAATTGAAATGAGAGGTTTAGTATAACAGTGGTTACAATAAGATTATCAAGAGTAGGAACGAAGAAAAAGCCATTTTATCATGTAGTGGTCACAGATAGCCGTAATAAACGTGACGGGCGTTTGATTGAACGTCTTGGTTTTTATAATCCAATGGCAACAGGTCAAGATATACCAATGAAACTTGATTTGGAACGAATAAAATATTGGATATCTCAGGGTGCACAGACATCAGATAGAGTCAAAAAAATAATTAAGGATAATGCTTCGGAAGCAGCTTAAATCTTTAAACTTCAAAGATAGTCAAATTTTTCAAAAAAAGTAATACTATTTATATCGGATTTAATGCAGCAAAATAATACCCATTTAATTGTTGGTCGATTTGGCGGTGTATATGGCATTAAAGGCTGGTTAAGAATTTCTTCATTCACTAGGCCAAGCGATAATATCTTTTCTTATTCACCTTGGTTACTGGAACTTAATGGTTCTTGGAAAGAAATTAGCCTTGAAGAATTTCAGAAACACGGTGAGAGATTTTTTGTAAAAATTTTGGGAATAGATAGTCCCGAAGATGCAAGACAATATATAAACTGCGATGTAGCAATAACTTCAGAACAGTTGCCTAGCTTAAAGAAAGGCGAGTATTATTGGCGAGATCTAATCAATTTGAAAGTTATAAACCAGGATGGGATTTTATTGGGTGAAGTTAGTGAGATAATAGAAACTGGTGCTAACGATGTATTTGTCATAATCGATAACGATAACAGTGAACAAAAAATACTAATTCCATCTGTAATGGGAATATATATAAATAAAATTGATTTAATTGAGCAAGCTATATATGTAAATTGGGCGATAGGTGATTAATGTTTCAGTTAGATGTAGTTACGCTATTTCCAGAAATATTTCATTCATCACTGGATAAAGGTGTAATAGGTAGAGCGATAAAAAATAATTTGGTCAAGTTTAGAAGTTGGAATCCTCGGGATTTTACTAAGGATAAACATAAGACTGTTGATGCTCGTCCTTATGGCGGCGGACCTGGAATGGTTATGATGTATGAACCAGTTTGTGCTGCCATAAACAAAGCTAAAGAAAAGCAGAAGAATGCGAAAGTAATTTTTCTTTCTCCCCAAGGAAAAAAATTAGAACAAGCCGGCGTAATTGAATTTTCTAAACTTGATGGCATGATATTATTATGCGGAAGATACGAGGGTATTGATGAACGCGTTATTCAGTCCGAAATAGATGAAGAATGCTCAATCGGAGATTATGTACTTAGCGGTGGAGAATTTCCTGCATTAGTACTAATTGACAGTATATGTCGATTACTTCCAGGGGTTTTAGGAGGAGAAAATTCAGCAAATCAGGATTCATTTGTTGACGGTTTGCTAGACTATCCGCATTATACGCGACCTGAGGATATTAATGGGCAAACTGTCCCAGATGTCTTGCAAAGCGGTAATCATGAGGAAATAAGACGTTGGAGACTCAAACAAGCTCTTGGAAAAACTTGGAGAGTTAGACCTGATTTGATTGATTCTATTGGGCTTGACGATGAGCAAAGAATATTATTACGTGAGTATATCGATGAACTTGATAATCTTGCGTGAAATGAGGCAGAAAAAGTGGTTGGAGCATAAAAATGACAGACATAATTAAACAACTTGAATCTGAGCAGATGACGCAAAAAATACCAACATTTGGTCCTGGTGATACTGTAATTGTTCAGGTTAAAGTTAAAGAAGGACAAAGAGAGCGTTTACAAGCATTTGAGGGTATTGTTATTGCCGTTAAAAATAGAGGGCTTAACTCATCTTTCACGGTACGTAAGATTTCATATGGCGAAGGTGTAGAGAGAGTTTTTCAGACGTTTAGCCCTAGTGTTGCAGAAATACAGGTTAAACGACATGGTAATGTACGGCGTGCAAAGTTATATTACATGAGAGATCTACGCGGTAAGGCTGCACGTATTAAAGAAAGAATAAAGGCAAGCAAATAACAACGATAGAATACTGTGGCTAGTTTGATTATGCCGCTGTAAAATCAGCGTAACATAGATGCTATCGGTGCTACACGTTTGAAAATAAGAGAACAGCTCAATTTTATATCTTCGTTAATATTTCATCGGTCGTTCTTAAATATTCATGACTGAATCAATCATGGATGTTAACGATAAAAAACTTTCAAAAAAATCAAGTGAGATTATTGATTTATTCTTAGATAGTCTGTGGATGGAGCGCGGCCTTAGTAAAAATACTTTATCTGCTTATCGTAGTGATTTAAATAAATTTTTGATTTGGCTCGAGAGTCAAAATATTGAGATTATACAGGCACAATCAAATAATATTCTCGCTTACCTAGCAATACAAAGGAAACAATCAGCACGAACAGTAGCAAGGAATTTATCAAGTATACGTCGTCTTTATGAGTATCTTTGTAGACAAGAAAAAATAGCATTTAATCCAGTTGATAATATTGAAGCACCTAGGCTTGGACGAAACTTACCAAAATCTTTGACTGAAAGTGAAGTTGAATTACTTTTAAAAGCACCAAATGTTGAGCATGCTTTAGGTTTGAGAGATAAAAGTATGTTAGAAATTCTATATGCGACAGGTTTACGTGTTTCTGAACTTATAGGACTAACATTACATCAAATAAATTTACGTCAAGGCATTATAAGAATAATAGGTAAGGGCAATAAAGAAAGATTAGTTCCGCTTGGCGAAGTTTCAACTCAGTGGTTAGATGAATATTTGTCATCAGCGCGCGATGAAATATTAAAAGGCAATATAACAGATATTTTATTTCCTAGTAAAAGAGGTAAAATCATGGCCAGACAAAATTTTTGGCATATGGTAAAGCGCTATGCAGTTATTGCTGGTATAGAGAAAAGTATTTCACCACATATTTTAAGACATGCATTCGCAACACATTTAATTAACCATGGCGCTGATCTTAGAGTTGTACAGATGCTACTTGGCCATAGCGATATATCAACGACTCAAATTTATACGCATGTTGCCAGAGAGCGTCTCAAAGATTTGCATTCACAGCATCACCCGAGAGGCTAAATTCGACTAAAAATTAGTTTTATATCATCGCTAAGATAGTGATGTATAATGTTATAAACAAAAATCGATACAACCTATTCTGAATTTTTTAAGGATTGCCAAGCATGAATTTTAGATATTTTTCTCTCACATTAATTTTTTTGCGACATCTGCTATTGCTAATGATGCTCTAAAAAAAGAATTCCAAAAATCATTATCAAGACTATCATCTGATTTTGAGATATCAGATGTCAAAGAAACCCCAATAAAAGGTATATA
>Ga0114933_10003994_pt1 | contig 14051 bp, 22 predicted proteins | sample 4SBtaG_FD_89691 | JGI IMG/M metagenome (GOLD analysis project Ga0114933, IMG submission 89691) | Deep subsurface microbial communities from Kolumbo volcano to uncover new lineages of life (NeLLi) - 4SBTROV12_W25 metaG | ecosystem: Environmental > Aquatic > Marine > Volcanic | place: Kolumbo...
ATTGTATCATTGTGTATTGACTCTAACCACTTTCTTATATTGTGAACAGAGACACCATTAAACATATTTTTGCTTTTAAATTTTAACATTATATACAACTCCCTTCAGGATACTCGTTATTCTCTTCTGGTGATTTGCCATGTTTCAAATAATAATCTCTTGCTTTTCTAATGTTTGCACCATGGTGGTTAGTCATCTCAGACCATTGTTTTATATATTTATTCTCAGGTTCAAGTCTAAGAACTTCTTTTACTAAAGTTTCTTGTATTCGCCAATCCCAAGGTTGTTTTGTACTTTGCATTATATTACCTGCCCTTCTTTTGGACCAGCAATAGTCTTCCACTTAGTCCATTTTTCTTGATATTCACCATAAGTATTTGAAACCCAATCACCATGCTCTAGATAGTAATTCATTTCTCTAATATATGCTCTAGCATATTTTGCCTTTGCATTTTCTTGTGATTTGATTTTAGAGTCAACACTCATTCGTCTTGCTTGTCTCTCACAATCAGATGCAATTTCTTTTTGAGTTTTAATCCATTGTCTTATTTTTTTAAAAGACAACATATTATCATCAGGTTTTGCTAATACACTCGGGTGTATATTACTGTATTTTGGCGGGTTTTCTTTAAGTCTTTTTTCTCTTGCTTTTGCAAGTCTTTCACTCGCCGCCGCTTTTTGCTCATCAGACATTTTTCTTTTTGCCATTTGACCTCTCTTGTTAAGTTAATATATTATAGATTATAGCACAGATTTGTGTATTGTCAAGACTATTTAGATTGACCCATTATTTTTTTCATTCTTAATTGATTGTCTATCCATTGTTTTGCAAGATAGTTTTCTACTTTTTTTGTGACAAACCTTTTGATAGGTTTTGAATACAGTTTATATAAATCATCTTTTCTATTATTATTATCAATAACTATGAAGTTTTTTGCACCAAATAGTCTTTGAAATTTACCTATGTTTTTTTGTACATTGTTCCAATACTCTTTTACAAGGTCATCAGGTAATTTTCTTGCTCTTGTACGATTTTGATTGAGTGCATTTTCTAAAGATGTATTTACAAAGACCATGTATGTATCATATCCTAAACCTTTTAGTGCTTGTGATTGTCTTGCAATCGTATCATACTTAGCACCAGTGCCGTCTATTACAATACCTAAACGACCTGCAACAAAATTTGCAGTTTGTCTCTGTGTGATACTTTTTGCTTTTGCACGAATTTCATCTCTTCGTTCAACTTCATCAGGGTTCATACTTCTGAAGTCTAAATCAATATCTGCATCTTTTATGAGTTTTTCAAAAAAAGTATCTGAGTTGATATTTTTAAGACCGAGACCAGGCATCGTCTTTCGTGCAACAAAAGATTTACCACTACCTGGTCCACCTGCTAAGAATATTGCCTTAAAAATATTCTTATCATATACACCTTCTTGTAATTGTTGGAATGATATCATTTGTCGCCGCCGTGTCTTTCCCTAGTAATTTAATCTCTTCTACATATTTAGTTGCCGTTGCAACCGCAGTTCTACTTTGTTTCTGAAAGTTAAATTGTCTTATTTTACGATTGTTTTTATTTCTCATGGGAAAGTCCTCTCGTGTTGCTAGTTTCATTATGCACTTAACCTTTTAACACCACCTGTACCTTTAGGTGAAGGTGGTAAGTTATTTGGGTATGCCTCACCTACAGAATTTTTAGATAATTCTGCGATTACTCTATGTTTTTTATCACCTCTTCTTGAGAAGTAATGTCTTAATTTAGAAATCATATATCTACCTGAAAGTCTTTTGTCAAACATATCGCCGACTTTACTTCCAGTTTTATAAATTTTCACATTCATCATGTCACCTGCTTGTATGGCAGTATTACCTGTTATAGTAACATTCAAAGTAAATCCATTTTGTAATGCACCTAATTTTGCTCGTCTTGTAATTAAATCTTGTTCAGGATTAGATTTACCATATGGTGTTCTTGCATTAGGATAAGTTCCTGTTGCAAAGATGTTACCAGAACCTGATGTTGATTGTACTTGAACTTGTGCATCAGAGAAATCTGATACAGTATTTTCTTTATCGTCTAAGATACTTTTTGTAGGAAATATTGGGTTGCCTTGTTTGCCACCGAGTGCATCTGTGTCAAAACCTTTTTCAAAATCATCTTGATATGAGAAAGTTTGTGTCTTAAATGATTTATTATAAATGTCATGAACAATAATTTTACTACTGAACATACCAGTCATTGTTTTTACTAACATATCACTATTACTTATAAATGTGTGCTTTTCTATCTGATAGAGATTAGTGCCTACTGCATCGGCGTTATTTGCGTTATCATCACCTATACCTGCGGTGTAAGTTCCTATTTCAGATTGCTCGTATAGACTTTCTAAACTTCTAAAATGATAACCTTTTGTAGTTTCATAAAACACATATGTTGGTGTAGTTCTATCAGACAAACTTCTTTGTGCTATCATACTAATTGCCTTAAAAGGTTTCATGTTTGGCACGACAAGATTATGACTACCAGAAGTTTCTTCTACATTTAAAATCTTTTTTGAATTCAGATAATTTGGTGAAGTAAAAATCTTTTCAACCATTTCACTATATGCACCACTATATGCTTGTGAGACTCTTACTCTAGAATTTGTTAACATTTCTTGAGTCACTAAAGTCATGGCAACACCTTTACCTTGACCAGCATCTTCGGCGGCAGTAACTTCTTTGATTACAAATGTATGTTTAGTATAATCTATTGAACCAGTTTTAGTTGTTGCAGGTGTTGATATCAAAATCTGAACAAATTCATTACCAACGATTGGTAAAAGATTTACAACATCGTTTGTATCTAGAAATATAATATCGGCAGACACACAGTTTTGATTTACAGACTCATAGATATTCATTTCTACAAATGACTCTTCTAAACTAACTTTAGTGCCAGTGTGATTTATGATTGTAAATTTTTCAACACGAAACTCACCAGCAAATTGTGCCTTACTACCGAGTTGTTTACCTGCTCTTGCCTTTGTAAAAACCATTAAATTGATGTACCTTCATTCATTAAATCTTCAAATTCTGTAATAAACTGATTAATAAAATCAGAATTTATAAGTCTTATTTTACTATATTCTGTCTGTAAGTCAAGTTCAAATTGTCTATTTGATACTGTTGTTGCAGTAGGATGACTTGTATTATCTGTGCCAATATTAATGACTTCAGTTGTATTACCAGATTGTTTTGGTATCGTGTAATGATGTATACCATCTGGATTTGTATATTTGTCTGCAATGTATGCCTCAAACTGTGGCACGGTCATTGGCCATTGGTGGTATCTATCTGTTATATCATTTACGAGTAAAACTACCCAATGTAATTGTGCATCACCATAATATTTAAATGCAACATCTTCTGGTTTGTCACCACCTGTGACTTGAAAAAAATCAAATATCTTTGTATTAGCGGCGGCACCTGCGTTCAACTTTACTCTTTTCATTATATGTGTAAAGATTGATAATTCACCGTTACCTTTAATATCATAAAATAGTTGTGGAAATTTTTGAAAATACATTTAATATCCTTGTTTTGCTCTTGCTTGTGTAATAATTTCTAATTCTTTAAATTGTAAAGAAATCTCTGTTTCTACTGGTGGTGTATTGCCTTCTTCATCAGGTTCAAATGCTTGATACCCTACTGAACCACCATACTTTACTGACATATTTTCTAATACACAAGTTGATATTTTATTTAAATAAGGATTATGATTAGAATTACCAACCCACCTATACTCAATATCAAATGTATCAGGTGTCACAAATGTTCTTGATGAACCTGGGTCACCCTCTACTTTTGGTAACATATGAATTTTAAATTTCTTAACTATTGATTGTACATCTTTAGACTCTTTTTGTGACCTAGGTAGAAATTTAAATGTGTAACTAAATGACCTTTTACCTACACCACTAAAGATTAATTCCATTCTATTTGATACAACTTTACCAGACTTTGCAAACATGATTGCTTTTGCCCCTGGTGCTATGGCATCTACCGCATCAAAAATTGACTCGTCAACCATCTCTGGTAGTTTTTTTGCAACTGCATCAACGGCGGCATTTATACCACCACCTTTAAATGCATCAAAGGCGGCAACGCCAGCACCTGCAAGTCTACCTATTTCTTTTTCTTCATATCCTGCATTGTATGTTACATCAACTGTTGTTGGCATATACAGTGCAATCGCAGTATTAAGTCTTTTTGTTGGTGCCCTTTTTAATGTAAAAATACCTTTACCAGCATTTTTATTTTCAGTTTTTTGTGCCTTTTTTATATCCTCAACTGCTTTAATTAGTGCTGGGTCAACTGCAAAAGGATACTGGGCACCACTACCAGTGTTTCTTATTTCACCAGTTACTTGATTTACAGTGGTATTATTCTCTGCATTTTCTGATACAGATGTTTTAGGTGGTTTATCGTTATGTTCTAATTCACCAGGTTGTTGTTCGTTAATAAAAAACAATATAAAATGACCTTGGTCAGGCACACCACCTAAGTCTGATGGATATTGTAATATACTTGTGACTTCTGCGTTTCTACCATCATCTCCTGCACCTATACCTGGTGAGAATGGGTCTTGTAATGAGTCTGTTGTCAGACCTCTTCTACCACCTATACTTTTGGTGTTGTCTGATACAAATTTTTTAGCGATTGATGATAAATTAACCATATAAATATCCTTATGAGTTACAAAGGTCGTTATGTTCCTACTAACCCTAAAAAGTACAAGGGTAATCCTAATACTATTTATTACCGAAGTTTGTGGGAACGAAAATTTATGGTATATTGTGATAGAAATCCTAAAATACTAGAATGGGGTTCAGAAGAGATTATTATACCTTATATTCTACCAACTGATGGTAAAGTTCACAGATATTTTCCTGACTTCTATGTTAAAGTAAAAAAGAACAATGGTATGACAAGAAAAATGATTATAGAAGTTAAACCTAAAAAATATACAGTTGCACCAGAACAGAACCCTAAAAGAAAAACAAAATCGTGGGTAAAAGATATCTATGAATGGGGTAGAAACTCTGCAAAATGGAAATCTGCATCAGAATATTGTAAAGATAGAAACATGGAATTTATGATATTGACAGAGGACCATTTGATGCCTAAGTATAAATAGTAGTAATGAGTATATTTGACGACATAAGAAATGCACGGAAGACAGGTGAAGAACCTTTTCAATGGTATCGTAATCGTATAAGAGAGTTAGGTTCGCCTAATCAAAGAGAATTATTAAAAGACGGAAGATTAGCAGGTAGATATCACATAGGTCGTTTAAATATGTTTGTGTATGACCCAAAACTAAAAGACAAGTTACCATACTATGATACTTTTCCTTTAGTCTTAGTCATAAAAAGATACACTGATGGTTTTCTAGGTATCAACTTTCACTATCTACCATATGCCCTTCGTGCAAGATTATTAGATAGATTAGATAGAGATGCAAGAGGACCAAAAGATGATTTAAGAATAATAACAACTTATGAAAAATTAAAAAATGTAAATCTTGTAAAACCTACTTTAAAAAGATATTTAAATACTAAAGTAAGAAGTAGATTTAGAAGAATAGATAGTGAAGATTTTTTAACTGCATTGATGTTACCAGTACAAAGATTTAGAAAAGCAAATGTAAATACAGTTTGGTCACAAAGTAGAAAGGCAATATAGTGGTATTCTCAGTAAACGAATTTAAACAAGCATTATACACTCAAGAACCTGCTAGGCAAGATAGGTTTGAAGTATTGATTACTTGTCCATTGATTAATGAGTTTAAACCTGAAAGTTTTAGATATGTCAGTTTACGATGTAAAAGTATATCTTTTCCTGAAAGAGATATTCGTTCGGCGGCAGATGAAAACATCTATGGTGTCAAAAGAGAATTACCACAAGGTGTTTTAGCACCTGCGGTTCTCACTGCTGAGTTTTATTGCAATGTAGATATGGCAGAAAAAAGATTGTTTGAAGAGTGGCAGAAAAAAATCTACAACAATGGTACATATAATTTAAAATATTACAATACTTTCGTTGGACAAATGGTTATTCATCAATTATCAAAAGGTGCAAGTGTATCTTTACCAGGTGGATTTCTATCATTCTCTGGTGCTAAAGAAAAACTAGGTAGTTACAGTGTAGCAGTTAAAGACATTTGGCCAAAAAGTATCAAGGCACAAACTTTAGATACCGCTGCCGATGGTGCATTACAAACTGTGCAAGTAGATTTATCGTATCACAAATGGGAAACAGTAGGTAGAGAACCTGTTAAAAATGTTGATGATTATGTTTCTCAAGATAATAGTAAATATAATGTAGTAAATCCTAAAGGGATTTTACTTGATGTGTTAGGAAAAACTGGTGCTAGACCTAGTATTCTTGTAGGTGCAGGTGCGGCGGCAGACATTATATTAGGTCAATAAGGAGTGAAATATTATGGCATTACCAATAGTAAACTCGTCAAAGTATGAGTTAAAATTACCTTCAGGAAAAACTGTAAAATATAGACCTTTTCTTGTAAAAGAAGAGAAAATATTACTTGTTGCTAATGAGACAGGTAAACAATCTGACATGGTTAGAGCAACAAAAGAAGTTCTTAGTGCGTGTACTTTTAATGAAGTAAATCCATCTAAACTATCACTATCAGATTTTGAGTATTTGTTTTTAAATATTCGTGGTAAAAGTGTAGGTGAAGTTTTAAAATTAAAAGTGATGTGTCCTGATGATATGAAAACATATGTAGATGTAGATGTTAACATAAATGATATTAAGATACCAGAACAAATGAAAGTTGATAATGTTGTTGAGATAACAGATAAAATAAAAGTTGAATTAAGACAACCAAGTATAGATGATTTAAGTGATGTGAGTGAAACTCCAACTACTACTGAAATGATTGACATAGTTGGTAAATGTATATCAAGAGTATATGACGGTGAGACAGTGTACGAAGATATTTCAAAAAGTGATAGAGAAAATTTTTTAAATTCTTTGACAACAAGTCAGTTTCAAAAATTATCATTATATTATGAGACTATGCCAAAGGTGTCACATAAAGTAAAAGTAACAAATCCTAAAACAAGTGTAGAGTCAGAAGTTGTGTTGGAGGGACTCAACAATTTTTTTTAATGATTCTATCTCACAATAGTCTTGAAAATTATTTCAGAACGAATTTTGCTATGATGCAACACCATAAATATTCTTTGAGTGAGATAGAAAATTTAATGCCATGGGAAAGAGAAATATATCTTTCGTTATTACAACAATTTATAAGAGAGGAAAATGAAAGAATCAAAAATCAAAACAGAGAACAAAACCGTTGACCCTGAAGTTGCAAAAAAAGATTTGAATGGTGACGGTCACATTTCTGCTGAAGAAATGGAGATGGACATAGAATTTAAAAGAAAAAAACTTGAAGACGAAGATGCTATGCGTGATGCACAACGCAAAATGGCATGGTTCGCCCTATTTGGTATGTTATTATATCCGTTTGCAGTTGTACTTGCAAATTGGGTTGGTTTAGACCAGGCATCAAAAATACTTGGTGACATGGCGGCAACATATTTTGTATCAGTTGCGGCGATAGTTGCCGCCTTTTTTGGTACTCAAGCATATACAAAGAAGAAATAAATGTCAATAGAAGATACAATTAGAGGTTTAAGAAACGATAATGAAATTGCTCTTAAAAAACAAGAAAAAGAGAGAAATGATTTTTTTGCTAAATTTTCTGAAGACAGAGAAAAACTGTCAGAAGATTTAAATAAAAGCAGAAAAGCAACAGAAGAAACAGAAAAGGAAGCAAGAAAGAATTTAGAAGAAGAGAGAAAATTATTAGCAGAAGAAAAAAAACAAAATAAAAAATTTGCAAGAGATAAAGACATACAGATAAAGCAAGAAAAAGATGCAATAGAAAAGCAAAGAATAGAAGTAAATAAAATTGAAAAAGAAAAAGGTAAAACATCTTTAGATTTTCAAGTTGCAGAAAATCAACTGATACGACAACGAGAGGCATTGGTGATATCAGAACAAGAAAATCAGAAAAGAATAGAAAGTCAAAATAAAAAAGAAGATGAACTTAATGCAAAAGAAAATGAATTATTAGATGCTCAATTTAAAAGTTTCAGAGAATTTGAACAAGCACAAGAAGATTTACAAAAAACAATAGCAGAGAGTAAAGCAGAAGAAAGAAAAGAGGGAAGAGTAGATGCAAAAGCAGGTCAAGTAGCAGGTTTAGTAGCAGGTGGTACTAATTTAGGTCTTGGCACTGGTATGCTAATTGAAGAGGCAAAAAAGACAAATCAAAATATTAATGAGAATGAAGAAATATTATCATTGATGAAAGCAGAGGCAGAGAAACAAGGTCTTGACATAAATAAAAATCAAAAGTTTTTGGCACTATCGGCAAAAAATGACAGAATGAAAATGAAACTTGATGGCATCAACGCAGGTCGTCTTTCAGGTATGTTTAAAAGATTTAGAGCATCAATACCATCAAGAGAAGAATTAAAAGAACAAAGTAGAGTATTTGCAGGTATATCTGGTACACTAGAAGGTGTTGCTAAAGGTGTTGGCGGATTTGCAAAGGCGGCAGGTACTAAAACTGTTGGCGCACTTGGTGGTATAATGGGCATGATAAAAGGTCTCATGAAAGGTGGTCTACTTATTGGTGCATTATTAATATTTAGACAATTTATTAATAGTCCAATGTTTCAACAACTTATCACTTTAATAAAAGATACTATCATACCTGCATTTCAAAGAATGATAGAAAAATTAAAACCACCTATCATGGCATTTGTAAATTATCTTGGTGAAGTATTGCCTGGTGTATTTAATGCAATATTTGGTGAAGGTGGATTATTTGACAATGCAGTAAGTTATTTTGAAGGTGTCATGGACTTGATTAAAGGTATTTTTACAGGTGATGTTGATTTAATTTTTGGTGGTATAAAGAAAATGTTTAACAGTGTTGTAAATGCTATTGATAACATTATAAAAGCAATTCTAGAATTTTTTGGTGTTGAGAACTTTAGTATAATAGATAAAGTCAAAGAAATTTTCACTAAAATTGGTGATTTTATTCAAGGTATTATTGATAATGTTGTGGGTGTATTAAGAAAAATACCTTTAATTGGTAGATTTTTTAAAGACGAAGATGCAAAAAAATTAGGAATGACAGACGAAGTTGAAGATAGTAAAGACAAAGGTAGAGGCAGAGGTAGAGGTAGAAATAAAGGTAAAAAAATACCTGGTAAAAAATATACAAAAGAAACAGACCCTACTTATGAAGAAGATAGAGCAAAACTATTAAAACTTCGTGAAGCAAACCCAGAAGACTACAACGCCTTCATTAAAAAGAATCGCATAGCGGCAGAATATTATGAACTAACACCTGCTCAAATTAAAAAAAGACCGTCAAATCCTTTTGCTGGACAAGGACAAACTGCTGGTGGTGATACTGGAGGTGCATCAATCGTTGATGTGCAAACAAGAAGTGAGGCAAATAGATTTGCAGGTAGAGGTAGAGGTGGTAAGTCAGCAAAAAGGAGTAGAGATGCAAGAGAATTTAAAGAACAACAAAAATTAATGAACCAAAGTGGTATAACAACTACAGGTGGTCAACTAGACCAAGACACTAGAGAATATCTTGCAAGAACTGGACCTCAACTTGCGATAGACCAAAAGAAACCACCTGTGATAATAAATGCACCTACAACTAATGTAGATGGTAGTACAAAAACTGAGTCAGTAACATTTATGTCACCTAGTAACCCTGATAAAACCCAAATATTAGTTTCTGAGGCGTCAGAATTTTAAAGTTTAAATCTACTATTTTTATTTTCTTTAGTGATAACAGTAATTGTTTCTTGCACTGGTTCACCTTTTGCATTTTCACCCATTCTAGTTTCTATTCTACTATCCCATGCAACAACTGGTGATTTATAAGGCATTAATCTATGTCTAGGGTGGTAGTGTTTTTTTAAATCATCAGGTTTTCTGAAAATTTCTTTATCTTTAATATCCATAATATTTGAGTCCCACTATAATAAGCAATATAGCAACACCTAAGAATATAAATCCACCAAAACCCCATTTTATCATTTGTTCAAGTTCTCTTCTTTTTCTTTCTGCCTCTTCTTTTCTTTTTTTCCTAATAGATGCTTGGATTCGTAACAAGTCATTCCAGGCGTTCATACCGTGAGTAGCAATTAACCAATTCCTTAATTCGTCCTCCATTCGCTTTGCTTTTTTTAAAGCACCAAATGTTTCTAATGCCTCTTCTTCTATTGAACCAACATTTCTTCTTTTTGCACTATTGTGACCTTGATGAATTGCCTCGTTTGCCGTCATCCATCTACCGATATCACCGTACATTGACTCTACATCTCTTCCGAATTCAAATCCTTTTTTAATTGTATTAAAAGCGGCGGTTGCCACAGTTACTGCCGTAATCGGGTCCATTTCTCTCTCCTCTTGTCACTACTATTTATATAAAAAAAAGGGCACACAAGTGTCAAACTCGTATGCCCTTTTAAAAGGAGAAACTAACTTAGACTTTACGCCTCTTTTGCTAGTTTTTGAAAGTAATCTAAACTGTCATCACTTTCTTTTGTTGTTGAAACAACTTTGTCAACATATTGTTTGTCTTCAACATCAGTTTCAACATTATCATTAAGTTCTACATCTTCAGCAGAACTACTAGAAGATTGAGTTCCAGTAAGAACATCGTTAAGTCTAGACTTGAGTTCATCATAAGTTTTAAAATTAGACGGTGCAGTAAATTCTGCAAGTGAGTAAAGTGACTCTACTACTTTGTCTTGATTATCTAACTTTGAAGAACTATCAAACTCTGACTTATCATAGTTCCAATATCCGTCAACCTTTCTAATCTTTAGTTTAAAGTTTGCACCAGTATCTAAATCAAATGGATTTACAGGTGTTTCATCTTCAAACTGTGGTTGCAACGCCTCCATCAATTTGTCAAAGATTTTCTTACCATATCTGAATAAGAATACTTTGCCTTCATTTTCTGGATGTTGTGGGTCGGCAACAACATATATGTTAGAATAGTATTGTAGTTTTCTCTTTTGTCTTCTAGCAATTTCTTTATCACTTTCAACGCCAGAGTTCCACAATGAACTATTGTACTCAGACACAGGGTCTTTCTGATTAAGTGTAGTCAATGAGTTCTCAATGAACCACTTACCAGTTGGACCTTGAAATGCATGGTTCCACAACTTCGCCCAAGGCATTGCCTCGTTATCAGAAGATGGTAGAAATCTTACCACTGCATAACCATTACCAGATTTATCTAGTTCAGGTTTCCATAGTCTTTCGTCAACATATGATTGTTTTTCTACTGGTGCAGTTTCTGTCTTTACTGCCGCCAGTATTTTGTCTAAGGAATTAGACTTCTTTATAGATTCTAATGACATATTTATCTCCGTATATTATTATATGCTATTTTATCTTCACTTAAACATTATATAGACTTATTTATAAGTTCTTCCATGTTAGAATAACTTATACTTTTTACATTGTCACATGACTTCCATTCTTCTATTTCAGAATTATCGTCTATGACTCTGTAAAACTTTATATGAGAATAATTAGGGTTCTCAAAATTCTTTAAATGTTGTTTTATCCAGTTGTATGGACCAACAAACTTACAATCTTTAGATATGTAACAATTTGTATCTTTATAAATGTTATTTACATTACCACCTGTTTTCATATCAAACCCTAACATATAAACATTACTTGATGCTATGCCTGGGTTTTCTTCTATTGCTACTCTTACTGCCGTTGGACCTGATGCCCAACCTTGATGTTCACCATCAAAAAACTGGTCTAAATCTTCTATCTTATCTTCTTTCTCAACCCAATTTATAAACAGACCAGGTTCGCCTAATTTTTCTTTTACATCTTGACTATTCATCTTATACTTCTTTATCATCATCTCAAGTGTATAGGCAACTTGCTCTGCATTGATACCTTGTACAACACATTCTTTTTTATTACCTTTTTCATTCTGATGAATATAATGTTCCATAGTAGGTAAACCTGTTTCTGATAGTTGCTTGTTTAATTCTTTTGTAATATCTTCTGATAAACTTGTCATCATCATCATGTCATAAAATTCACTTGGTAGTCTTTTCCAACTTCTAAAATAACATTTGTTCTTAGAACAATAACCTGATGAGTGTATTTCATGTTGCATTTTCCAATCACAAGATATCAAACCATCAGGTGTAAAATCTCGGTAAAGTGCATTACAACCGTACACTTTACCATAGATTTTAAGTCTGTGTAAATCTATATTATTTCTAGACTCACCATTACCAATCACAAATAAATTAGGGTTTGTCTTCTTCAACATCGTCTAATTCATCTTCATGGTCATCATCGTCCCACTCATCGTCATCATCTTCAACATCATCTTCGTGGTCTCTAATTTCAACTACTTTATTATAACCACAACCTGATAAGAAGTTTTGAAATTTTTCTGAAAGTTTATCCATGTCTTCAAAGTCTATAACAACTTCCATTTCAACTCTTTCATCTTCAGTATCTAGGTCTTCTTGATTTTTTTCGTTTGTTTTGATAAAGGTAAATCTTTCCATTAGTGTCTCCTAAAAGATTTCTTGAACCTATTGAAAGGTCTTGAATTTGCCTGTTTTAATTTAACTTTAAAATCTTCATTTTGTTTTTGAATATATGCGTGTTCAGTTGATAATTCTTTCACTCTATTTTCAAGGTCTTCAATTTTAGATTTATAAAAATCTCTTTCTCTTATTAGAGACTCATTAGTATTCATAATCACTCCTATTTTACTAGATTAATAAGCATCATTCTATAATATGATTTGTCAAATGTCAATAGTGTTTTATAATTTTTTATTTTATTTGCATTGCTTGGCCATACTATATTTTCATCAATATTTTTATCAAAGTCTTTTACATACTCAACTAACTTTTCTAGTATCACCATTGTTTCTATCGTAATCTTTTTTGCAAGATAACTCTTTAAAAGTATTGGGTGTTGACCATCTTCACAAATAAATATTTTATTAAACTTTTTACTTTGTTCTAATAACAATAATATATCATTTTTAAATGTGTAAGATAAACTCTGTGTTCTCTTTTTCCAATCTATGTAAGTTTCTTCTTTAAACTCACCTACATAACCTTTTTCGTTTTGTATAAAATTAGATATGAAAAAGTCTTCTACTTCTTCTTTAAATCTTCTAGATGCTTTACCAAAAAATGCTTTATCTTTACGATTTAAATAACTTTTTCTTGTTGCTGATGTTTTACCACCATACTTAATATAATCGTAATCAGAATTAAAGTGTGCCTTTAATCCCATGTAAATCATGTATGCTTTAAACGGATCCACTTGTGGTATTGCTCCTCTTATCATACAGGTAACTTACCCATTTTAGGTAAAAAGTTTAAATCTCTTGCATCTGCCTCTATTTTATCTTTTAATGGTTTTTGAATTAAATTTGTAATAGAGTCAGGTTCAATATTATTGAGAGAACAATATTCAAGTATTGCCTCCATATGTGTAATATCTTTTTTACGAACTTCTGATTCTATATAAATTGAAAATGTTTTAGGTGTCATAATGTATTCAAATAATTAATGAAAAAAGAAGGGACAGTTTCAAACCTTATAGGTATTATATACTGTCCCTTTTTTTAACTACTTTTCTGCACAGGCATAACTGTTGATTTCTAGACCAACAGAGATTTCTGTAATGATTGGTTTATTCCACGCCATATTACTTCTCCTTAAAGGTTAAGTACTGGTTGTCTAAGACCGCAGACCACTAGTTAATGGCAGTTTCTGTTTCCAGGTACTGCCGAACCCATAAGACTATGCCGCTAGGGCGTAATCTTGAGATTCAAAATTATCGTTTGCATTTATTTGTTTTGACCGATTAGGTAGTCACACCATTTTTCTCAAATAACTATTCAATACCTGTCAACCCTA
>Ga0114933_10003995_pt1 | contig 14051 bp, 14 predicted proteins | sample 4SBtaG_FD_89691 | JGI IMG/M metagenome (GOLD analysis project Ga0114933, IMG submission 89691) | Deep subsurface microbial communities from Kolumbo volcano to uncover new lineages of life (NeLLi) - 4SBTROV12_W25 metaG | ecosystem: Environmental > Aquatic > Marine > Volcanic | place: Kolumbo...
AAAATAGTAACTTTTTCTTCTAGACCTTCCAAGTCCCCTTTATCAAAACTAGATTCCGTCTCAGACCACCTCTCTGTCATCGATATTAAAAGATGATCACTATTATCTACATACCAATCCTCAAACTTAGTTTCCTCAACTTTTGGTTTATCTAAGTTTGGTTCGTTACTGTAAAATATTATAGTATTATCTGTTATATGATATTCCTCTTCATAGATGTAGGTAACCCCACTTCCACCACAGTCGTAACAGTCATCTTCTCTCTCTCCTTCACCCCCACAGTCTTCACACTCCTCATTACCTTCACCATAATCATATTCACCTGAACCCTGACAACCTTGACAATCATTATTAATTGTTCCCATACCATCACAACTTCCACAATCACCATCAACCTCCACTTCATCTTCGTGTATGTCACTATAGTATCCTACTTCATACACATAAAAAGTTTCATCTGTTTTTAAAGGATCAGTTAAATAATCTATTGCACCATTTAAAAATATTAACCAACACAACTCAGTAATTTTATCATAATTTAAGACTAATGTTTGATCCATAAAATTAAAGATACCTTTCTGCCTCATCTGATCCAATATGGGACTATTCCAATCATTGTATTTAAAATTTAAATCAAAACTTTTTGCAACTATATTTAATAGTTTCCTATTAATTAATGTATCTAAATCTTCGGATTCTTTTAGTATGTCTTTGAATTTAATCATATACTAATAAATATGATTAAGAAAAGATTTCTGTCACTTTTCCATGCACAATTATTTCATCTTCTATAGATTTCCAATCGGTAATTAAATTAGAATTGAATGGTTTACCATCTTTAGGGATCGCAATAGTAATATGGGGGATTTTATTATTACTATGATATCCTTCCACTTTGACCGCTATTGCATCATCGGATATCCCTATTTCTTTCACTAATAATGGCACTCTTTTACCAATGTCATCCCTTAAATGTTGTGGTACTGGTTGTTTAAAACCCATAGTCATATGGTGTGCAATTTTTTTCCAATTAAAAGGAATATCCACATAAGTATTTACTAAGGAAATTAAGTGGTCCCGTGCATCATCGTCCAATACCACTGCAGAATATAATAATTTATTATGTGATTCATTAATCTCTTCTGTTTGGTTTTTCTCTTCTTGAGATTGATTCTTAGGTAAAATACTTATATTCCACTTATTTAATACTTTTTCTAACGCTACGGGAAGAGCCATAGACACCGCACCTAGCCCCATTACGGCCACTATCCTAGCTAAATCTTTAGATTGTTCTTTTAGAAATTTCTTTTCTTCTTCTGTTACAGTTTGTTTATTAATAATTTTTGCAAGTATTTTGGCAGCTTCTGTCGTCTCTTTCCCTTCTCTTCTCGCCCCATTAACAAACTCTCTCCATGATTTTTTTAAGTCTTCTAATTTCCCTTCAAATAAAAAAACCGGTTGTTTACCTTCTTTTATTAATTTAATTTTTTTCTTAACTAATCTTTTCCCAGATGTTATAATATGTTTCTTTTTCATATATACATAAATATATTATAAACATAAAAAAAACCCTCCGAAGAGGGTTTTAATATTCTATTTTTTTATAAACTTTAAGGATCCTTTTCGATGGTTATGGTCCACATCTAATAAATAATATCCTTTCTTGTATTTATCCACATTCAATTCAATTATTTTCCACTCCCCAAAGAAAGACTTATTATAAATTCTTTGACCTTTAGTATTATATATAGAAACCATTGTATTACCCCTTAAAGTCTCCCCTAAATATAAAGTTAACTCTTCTTCTACCGGATTAGGATTTATACTTATTTCTATAGGTTTATCATAGAATACTCCTATAATATTAAACTTTTCATTCTTTCCATCATAATCTGTTTGCATTAATCTATAATAAGATTGTCCTACATATGGATTCTCATCAAATATATTGTAATTCATTAAAGTATTAGTATTACCAGCACCTGGTACTTTAGTAACTTCTTCCCATTCATAACCATCTAAACTTTTATGTATTGTATAATAATCATTATTTTGTTGCGACGCTACTGACCAAGTTAATGAAGTGGATTCACCCACGATCTCGGCACCCCAATCAATTAATACAATAGGTAATGCACCACCTCCGGCACCTCCAAAACCAAACTTACTAAAAGAAGTGAATCCAGATTTTTGTCCATATCCACTAGCTACTGTTCTTCCTGGATCTCCCCCCACCGGTATAGTTGTTGTAGACTCATAAGTGCTCCAATCTGCCCATGAGGTTGAGTTATCATCTCTCTTAACAATAGTAAATGTATTATCAGTTACATATAATCCACTAACACCGTTTAGGTATAAGTTAACTCCATATGTACCTCCAGTTGGTTGGGTATTAGGTGTTAATGTCCATTCTTTATCATATACTTCTGTTAACATACTCCCCGTTTGGGATGTATTTAAATCAAACATATTACCTGCCGGCATATCTCCTGCAGATGCATCTATATAAGTAACCCCAACTAAACTACTATTTATTAGATCTATTTTATGGTAATTAGTTGGTGCAGTACCACTTCCTATTGGAAATTCATAGGTTCCTGTAGATGCAATATATCTTCTAAGATTACCATTAATGAAAGAAGTTGTGCTTCCACCCACTATTGCACCTGTTGGGGTAGCGTTAGTAATTAGCTTATTATTTCCTGTAGTAATAACACCATCGGTTAAAGTTAATATCCCATCTATTTCTAAATCTCCACCATTTATGGTTACACCATTACTATTACTAATTATTAAATTAGATATTTTATTACCATTAGGTGTGATTGTTTGGGCAGTATTACCATTAAGTGTCAACCCATATGCGTTATCATATGCACCTGAACCTAAACTAAGATTTTCACCCACATCAACGGCAGTGTTGGCAGCATCCACTAATTTAATATCATCTAAACATACATCACCATCCCAACTTGTACCCGTAGTGACAATAAATCTAAACATTATATTAGAATTAGATTGTAATGAAGAAAGGTCTACAAAACCTTGTCTCCAACTCGTTCCCATATCTTGATAAATAACCGGACTTGGAAAGGTAGTGGTACACATAAAAGGTAAATTAGTACTCGCCCAATTACTTCCATTATCTGTCGAATATTGTAATGCTAAAGTCGCCCCACTTGCACTATACATACTATACCAAAAGGTTAATGTTGGTGAAGTTAATGATGTTAGATTAAATGGTGGTGACCACAAATGAAATTCTTTAGATGGATAATTAGGGCTAGATGCTTCTGTATAAATATATTTCCCTGTGGATGTTCCTGGGTAATGATCTGATACCCCACTGGATGACCCCCCACCAGGTCCTGAGTTGGTGGATCCTGTACCACCTGCATCTGATCTCCAATCACCATCATCACCGGATACATTACGCCACCCATTTTGTACGAAAGAAAACCCAGTCGCTGAAGCAGTCGTAGAATGTTGTACTTCGTTTTCAAACGCAGTTTCATAAGGATAAGAAGTAATTAATATTGCAGAAGTAACAGAGACTGAAGTAGGAGAAGAAGACCCGGCCACGTTATCTGCAGTGACGGAAAGTGTTCCTGAGTTATCATTAGTAGAAACTGTAAGTGTGGTGTTTCCCTGACCGGCAAGTATTCCAACCCGAAGGGACGTTCCATGTATAAGAATCTGCACCAGATACCGGTTGGATAGAGTATACTACTACTTCACCAGAATTAGGATATGTATTCCCTACAATCACCCCCGGTGCGGTTGGTGGGGATAGACCCGCAGCTTCTGTTATTAATATATCATCTATATAACTCGCATCACCTCCCATACCCGTAGATGTATATCCGGTATAATATTTATTACAAGTTTCAAACGCAACTATAAAAGAACTTCCTGTATATTGGGAAAGATTATATTCCATCGCTTCCCAACTGTTGTTTGACCCATCAAAATAAGTGTTTCCATGTACATCAGCAATAGGATTCCCATTAACAGTAACTCTAAACCATGAATACTTTACATTATAAGTATAAGTTTGTTTTTTATTAAAAGTTAATGTAACAGTAGGTTGGGTGGGTGCACATATCTCTCTAGTTACACTAGCGATATGGGCAGGGGAATTAGTAAATGCATCTACACCTGTAGAATAAGAAGAACTCCAACTACTAGACGTATTACCTTCTAAATGTAAACCATAGGCACTACCATTTGCTGAAGTAGCATCTATACTCGCACTAGCTTGTGATCCAGTGGTTGCACCCATTGAGGTAACTCCCGTTTCAAAATCCTGATTATAAGGTAAAGGGGCACACTGTATAGGTGCAGGACATGCACCATTACCTACTGTCGTAGTACCATAAACCCCCATGGATATAGTATTACTCCCCCCATCGGTACAATCCCAAGATATTTCACTATCCCAATCTCCTGATGTCCAGGCAATCTTAATTACGTCTCCGTCTCCTGCCTGAAAAGGTAAAGATTCGGATGATCCGGTTGGCATTAACATTGTTCCTACCGCAGCACCATTAACTGTTATTGTTGCACTAGCACCGTTCCATCCATCACCATAAGAGTCATAACCTGTAAAAGTATGTGTACATTGTGCCATATAGCTCCCCATAAAGAAAAAGCTTAATAATACTAATCCCATTACCTTACTAGTAAAAGTCTTCGTAAATTCTTTCATTGTTTTTAAAATTTTATTCTTCATCTTCTTTATAATTTATCATTGGTATTGTTATTGGTTTTACTAGACAGTTTTTATCAATGTCTGTAACTTTAAAGTAAAATATATCTATAGGATTATTCTCCACTTTTAAAATATATTTTTTCGGTAAGATTACTTTATTTTCTTTTTTTGTTAACATTTCTTGATATTCTTCGTTAGATATACCATGTTCTTCATTAAAACCAGTGGTTTGTGATATTGCACATGCAGAAATCATCACCAACAACATGGTCATGTATAATTTAATTTTTTCCATAATAATTTTTTTTTTACCGTATTTACGCAAAATAAATACAACATATTACTTATTCCCCACTAAGTGTTTTCACTTATATATTAAATAAATATATGTAATTTAACTAAAAAAGTAAATGTATTATGGTTTTATGGGATAAAATGACTATTTAGTAGGATAAAATTATAATTAGTTAGTTCTAATTATGGTGTAAGTGACCCCATCCCTATTTATTTCATCGTAATTACCATCATACGAACATAGGGCTTCATAACCTTCATCATCCTTAATTGCTTCCTTAAGACTATCTTCATCCAACCAGAAAAAACCCTCAATAGCACTTTCTTTATCAAAACCTAAATTATCAACAAAATAACTAACACCATCATTTCTGATTTCCTCCAAAGTATTTTCAACATAACCTTCTCTTAACTCATCTTTGGCTTCTTCTACTTGTTCTCCTTCATAAATCTCTTGAAGTCTTTCCATTTCAGTTTCTAAGTCATCAAAATCAGATTGTAACTCACCAATCTCTACTTCTTTCTCATCTATCTCCTCTTCTAATCTATTGTACTCATCTTCATCTTCTTCATACTCTACGTCTTCTTGTTCTGATTCTAACTCATCTTTTTCCATCTCTAAGTCATTAATACGTTCTTCGATTTCAGCTTTTTTATATTCTTTTTCATCCCATTCCTCTTTCGCCTCATCCATACTATCATAACCTGCTTCTTCTAATATCTCTTCGTCTGTCATATCATCTAATCTATGATCCGCTTGTTCTTCTGCAAATTGTTCAATTGAGGAATCACTTGGTTCTAAATGATCTTCCAAATACCAATCTTCAAAATAATCAATCCCATCATCTATCCTAGATTGTGCATAATCTTCCATTGCGACATCCATCTCATCTTCATCACCTATTGCATATGTTCCACCATCATCATTGTTTTCATACTGTTCTAAACCATAATGACTATAACCTTCTTCTGGGATTAGAAATGGTGGTAAGTCGAAATGTTCTGATAGTGCTAATTGTTTGTCATCAAAATTAGACATAATACTTTCCATATCTAAACTAACCTTTACTAAATCATCATAGGTTTCTCCCTCCTCTTCATCCACAAGTTGTTCCATATAAAGATATGCTAACCTCATTTTAAGGTCCATATCCTCAATATATAATGTATCAGTTAAGAACTCCCATATTTCCCTTCCATCAGACCAATCTATCCCTTTTCTATGCATAAGTTTAAGGAACTTCTTATCAATTGGAGTTAAAGTAATTAAGGTAGGTTTTTGTTTTTCCTTTTGTTCTTTCTCTATTTGTTCGTATAGTTTAAATAATTTCATTTTAATAATCTATCTGTATTATATAATAAGTATCATCATCTATCGTTTCCGTATCATAATAGTCATCTATGTTACTTAATTCCCCCGCCCTATGAATCTCAGTCTGATCTTTAATAAACTCTTCTCTGTCGAAATTTAACCATTTTGGTAGTTTACTAACATCTACTTCCTTCCACTTATTTAAATAGACTTCAGTGAAGTTATAATCACCCCACTTTTGATCTTGAGTTAAATAACCATGATCCATTAACCAATCACCAATATAGATATCCATTTTTTCGTATTCATCATCATATACTAATTCTCTTACTCGTTCCCTTAGTGAATCCTCTATTTGATCCATTTCTACTTTTTTAGGGATACCACTATTCATTGGATCATCTTCATTATGTTCTAACTGATAATATCTACGCATTAATTTTTTATCTTCATCTTCATAATCATAATCCTTTATTATACGAATTATTTTATCAATATTATTAGATGATTCTACATCTTCTGCGTATTCACCTGCAATAATTCTTTTATCTGCATCATCTATATATAAATAATTTATTAATCCATTCACAGTACCTTCGAATTGGGCTGCCTCACTAAAGTTATAGTATCTATCTTGTAATGCATCATTTATTGCTCCCAACGTTTCTTCTTCAGTACCCACTTCATAATGATCATCATTTACTATATCATAAAAAACTGACATGTCTCTATCCCAAGTTTCTTTCTTATCCATAACCAGTAAAGGTGGTATATTTAAATTATTTGCAACTGCTCTATGATGGTTATTAGGGTTAGGTATTATATTTGGTTTTTGTGTGGTTAATTTATTATAATCCCCATCTTCTTGAAAGTTATTAATAAATAATTTCAGAAAGTATTCTATTACATCCACATTTTCAAAACCCATCGTACCGTATAAGAATTCATAAATGGGTAAAACTATATTTTCATCTAAGTTTTTTAACTCTTCTACTACATCATATTTTATATTCTTCTCATCGTCAGCATGTTTTAACCATACTTTATTATGAATAAGTGTTAATATTTTCTTATCTTTATTACTTAATTCTTTGACTTCTGATTCGGTTATATAATTTATTAACTTATACATTATTTATATTTTATTATAAATATCTACTCATTTAGTAATGTTGACTGAGTATCTTCCAAAACTTTTACCACTATCCAGATAACATGATGTCTTCCCTCTACATGATGTAAAACATCTACTATATCCCACATTTGCCTATCTTCAAAATAAATCCTTTCCCCTAAGTTAGGTATTTTTTTTATTTTAATATTTTTTTTTATGAACTCAAAATCCATATTAACGATATGTACCGTAAGAGTTTTAAAAATAGTATTGAAAATTTTCATATTTTTACATATATTTATACAAATATACTTTATTTTTCAATAAAAAGAAATAAAATTAGAAAAGAATGTTAAAAGTACAAGTAAAAAAAGGAAATATCGAAAGAGCACTAAAAGAACTCAAAAGTAAATTTATTCGAACTAAAGTAGCGAAAGAATGTAGAGATAACGAACAGTTCACTAAACCTTCTGTAAATAGAAGAGATGAAATAAACAAAGCAAAATATGTACAACAGAAAAGAAATGATGAAGATCAATAAAAAAGTAAGTAAAGAAATTGTTAACTTAATAAATGAACAAATATGGTTAGAAAATAATGCATCATTTTATTATTTACACCTTTCTATTGAATTTGAGAGTAATGGTTTTGGTGGTATGTCGAAATTTTTCTCTACCCAATCTACAGAAGAAAGATACCATATGTTAAAATTAATTGACTATCTACTAGAAGAAGATTGTGACCCTATTCTCCCTAATTATAATTTTTTAGAAGACTTAAAAGAAGAATTTGATGTCCTTACACATTTTGAGAATTCTTTAATGAATGAAAAAAGAGTAACGGAGTCCATTAATAAAATAATAGATGAATGTAAAAAACAAGGAGACTATAAAACAGAAAATTTTATGCAGTGGTTTGTAACCGAACAACGTGAAGAAGAAACAAAATTCAAAACTATTATAGATGATCTAAAAATTATTGGTGGAAATGGTAGTGGGTTATATGAAATAAATAAAGAGCTGGGTAAATTATCTATAACTGAAGAAAATTAATCTATCATCACATATATCCAAACCACACCATAAGATATTACAAATTTTATTTCCCCAAAAAAGCCTCTTTTGTTAGATATATCACGATACTTATCGTAGTAAAAATCAAACTTCGTTTCAAATTCCTTTACTTCGTGTTTCCCTAAAAATAGTAAACTACTTTCTCGACCATATTCGTCACTAAAAATTGGCATATCTTATTTTTAAATATAAATATCCACTAATTATGTTCTTAATGTATGAATGAAGTCCAATCACTACTTTGTTCAGCGGTAATATTTTTTATAAACTCTAAATAAGTGGGTTTATATGGTTTATATATTAACTGTAGGTTGGTTTGGTAGGGTAATTTATCATCTTTGTGACTATTACATCTTTTACAACACGTCACCAAATTTTCCCAAGTGTTTTTTCCACCTTTGGACTTGGGGGTTACGTGATCAATAGTTAATTTATTTTTATTTTTTTCCCCACAATATAAACACTTATACCTATCTCTTCTAAATATATTCTTTCTATTTAAGGTGACTTTCCTAAAGGGGATGGATACATAACTTAATAACCGAATAATGGTGGGTCTTTTAAATTTTCGAAGTTCCGTAATAATGGGATAAATAATATTATGCTTGATTATCTCTGCCTTACCTTTATATATTAAATTAAAAGCTCTTTTTAAATCTGTTATGTTGATGGGTGTGTAATCCGCATTTAATACCAAAATACTTTCCATATTTATAAATATTCCTATGTATCCCAAACATCATCCAGATCTGGATTAACATTGTCTCTTAGAGTAGTATGTATAGTATAATCCAATGGAAGTGGTGTTATTGTTCTCCTAACCCATTCTCTCAATGGATTATTAAGTGTTTCCGTCACTACATCCCCTTCAAAAGATTCTACCATTTCTCTAAGATTATCTCCTTCAGTTGTTTCTTCTACACCACCAAAGTCAAATTGGAAGTCGTCATGTTCCCCTACTGGTTGGTGTTCATCAAAATCACCAAACCCAAAAACCTCTTCATTTTTATCTGTATTATTATCAGATGTAGTTGCCAATAAACCAGTATGTAAAGTTATTAAGTTATTATATAGATTTAGTTTCTTTGAATAATTATCCTCTAATAATGTCATATTAATATGGTTTATTAATAAATCCGCAATTATTCGATGAAATTGGCTCGGTTTTCTATTACAAGAAGAAAGTAATTGTTTTTCTGTAACCTCGAAAGCAGTAAGGGATGGTAAATGTAATTCTAAAGCAGAGGTACTAGAGGGTGACATTATTACAAATATTTTAACTAAACCACTTTCAATCCTTTCTTTATATCCTTGACCTACATTATTTATACAATTCTTTAGTTTTTGTCCTGCCCATTGCATCTCCGTCTCACTGAGTAATTCTTTAACACTAACATTATTAGGTAAAGAAAGTTTATTAACATTAATCAGTGGAGGAGTGAGGGGTTTGGACATTTGTTCTTTATGAAGAGTAATTGCCTTTTTCATAGAGTCATATGTAGGTTTAATATTTTTATTATTCTTTCTCAAAGAATCTAAAATAATAAATTTTAACCACTCACCCTCTTTATTCTCAATTTTCTTTATGTCCTTAAATAAAATAAGGGCTTCTTGAAGATTTAATCCAAATTTATGTATGGTAAATAAAAAATCAATTTCTCTTTTACAATAGTCATCTAACTCTTTTACATGTGATAAACTAAAATCACAGTTGGCGAATTCTAAATTTATCATTACAATCTTTTGTAAATATTTTGAGTTTTCTATTATTAACTCACATTTTTTACGTAATGATTTTTTTATCTTACCATTAATATAATAATATGCATTTATAAAGGCGATGGGAGAACTATACCCTAAATATGCTTTATCTATTATTCTTACATTGGGTTCGGTGTATTTGACTGGCCTTAATGCCCATAGTCTGTCATTATATTCTGCCCATTTACTTAATGTTTCTTGAGGTATACTCTTATTAGGGTTTAACCAATTACTCACATGTTTACCATCTGTAGATTTTGTATTACCGTTAATTTCATCATGACGTGTATACCATATTTCTTTTTTATCATCAAAAAACTTCACCATTTTAAAATATGGTTTTATTTTGGGAAAATACTCCATAAACATGTCTTTATATTTATGACTGAAATAAAACCCCCATTGGGACTTCATCAATCTCCATGTAATAGACGGTATTAAAGGTTGGGAAAGTATTTCCATACATTTTTCTACATCACAATAACAATTTAATTCTTTTATTTTTTTAAATAATCTAATAGCGGTATGTCCAGGAGTATATATGGCGGTGATGTCTAATTGATTTGTATTAAAAAATTCCTCAAACTGAGGAGTATAAAAAAGATTACCTGTCTCCAAATCAATACCTACTTGACAACAATTGAAATCGAACCCATTTAAGATATACATATAGTCTCTGTTATTATGTAAATCAGCAATTTGAGATATGGTAATGACATTTAATAACCCATCTCTTTCTACCTTTAATATCCTATAGTTACTATCTTCGTCATATCCAATGTCACCTGCATAATAACCTTCTTTAATGATTAATTCTTTTGTTCTTAACGGTGCACTTCCTTGTATATTTTCATTATCTGATTCTACAAATATATCTAAATCATTTATAGGGTAAAGATTATCATCATGTGTACCTTTACCATTCTTCATCCTCAATAGTGTATTGGCAACTGCACCACCCGCTAAAAATCCTCCGTCCGGAATAGTTTGTAATTTATTTATTTCTTTTAATATTCGTAATGCAATATCTTTTTCTTCTAACATATTCATGAATTTTTATAAAATTTCTTATATAAAATATAGGAGGGGATAACGATCCCCAACCCAATAATTATATTACCTAAAAAGGGGATGAAAGTCAACAACCCAATACAAAAAAATAATCCTAGTATTATCCACAATATTATTTTTATAAATTCTTCTCTTTCAATCATAATTAATAATAATAATCTCCCCTATCCAAATTAATTAACATGTCGACAATTTCTTCTTTAATCTCCATTATGGGGGTATCTTCTTCACCTAACATTCTAATAACTTTATCTACTATATCCCCTGCCACCTCTTCATATTCTTCCCATGGATCCTGAGAAGTATTTTTTTCTTCCCACGGACTAAATGAACTATCCCAGTTATTGGTAGTGTTACTCACCTCCCCTTTTGTATGTAAGTAATATTTTTTACCCAAATAATTAATTAATTCCTGCCCCATCTTTAAAGAATTACTCACTTCCTCCACTATTACATATTCTCCATCAGTGTGCTGGTTATAATAACCACAACCTAAATTTAAACAAGAAAAATCAAATTTTTGTGCTAATTGATTCACATCCGTAAAAGGATCACAACTAAATTTAGTATACCCACCTTCATCCAATACTGGTGTTATAGTTTTTTTAAATCCCTCATCAAATAATTTAACCCCACTACAGGTTTCAGTTATCCAATTATCACTAGGTGCATCAAATTGTATGGCGTATCCCACATCCTCAAAAAAAGAAGGGTCAGCTTCTCTAGACCCTAACATCCCTATTTCTTCTTCTACAAAAAACGCCCCTTTTAATACGTCCTGTGATAAAAATAAAGATAAACACACAAAAACCCCACATTTATCATCACCACCTATACCGGTTGACTTACCAGTATAGGGGTGAGTTGCAGTTAATTTTATCCCTATATCAGTAGAAGAAAAGGATTCCTTAATGTCTAATCTTATATTTTCATTTATTAATTCTATGTGAGATCTATGTACAGTGTCCATATGCGATACTACACAAGGATAATATTCCATAGTATCTATCACCCCCTTAGTTAGGTAAACATTACCTTTCCTATCAATAGTAGTAGTAATTTTATTTTTTTCAGCAAACTCTAAAATATAATCCCTCACTCTACTTTCTTCACCAGAAATAGATGGTAATGATAATACTTCTTTTAACATTGTCTTATCCATAATTCATAGATTTAACACAAATATAATACATTTTTTCCATATAAACAAATTAATGATGACTTTTTTTTTACAAAAAATATTTACAAAAGTAAAAAAAATACCTATTTATTATTAAACATAATAAACTTAAATAAAAAAAAATAATATTATGGGATGTGGATGTAAGAAAAGAAAACCAAAACCAAAACCAAAAACAAGTAGTAGTTCATCTTCTACAACATCTAAACCTTCAAGTAGTGGAGGAAAATAAGTAAACTTATTAACTTATTTCATTGGCTGGTCCTCTTTGGGGTGAAACGGACCATGGACTATTATCTAAGGTATTTGATGGACCTCTACTGGGGCTAACTTCAGGGACATTCCCCAATGTATTGGCGGGTCCTCTTTGAGGTGAGACTTGATTATCGGATGATGTAGTAGAAGTAGATTCACCATCTTGTTCATCAATTAATTCATCTTTAGTTATTGAGTCTACCCCATATTCATTTACCACAAAACCAAATTCTTGTTCCTTATCATAATATCCGAGATAAACCCCCTCCTTATCAAACACCACCACTTCATACCCATTACTTTCAAAAGATAAATCATTAGGGGACTCGACCCAAGAAAGGATTTGTAAGTACCATTCTTTAGGATCAGTAACAGTTTCCCCAAACTCTCTTAGGACTACTTTCTTATATTGTGTTTCGGTTAATTTAATTTTCATAATTACCCTATATTTTTTAATAAATTATTTAATTTTTTTCTTGATAAATCGTTTTGAAGTGGTTGTGGTAATATATCTCCATCAATATATGGTAGAACCTCAAATTTACCGTGATCATCAACATCATAGAAATCATCTTTTACCATTCCTTTTTGTGGAAAAATATCATCTACTATATCTATATCAAACTCATCCAGTACCGCATCCAAATCCAACGCATTCATATCACCCACTTCAAAATCGTCTTCTGCACCATCTCTTATAGTTTTTAATGCTTCTTCTGGTGTCCTACCCATTGCATATACTCTACCATCAGGATAACCTCTACCTGTCAATTCAACAACTGTAGGTATGTGAGTAGGTATTTTCCATACACCCATAAACTCCATAGGTTTACCCAATAGTTTATCTAAATCTTGTTCTCTATGAAAATCTACCATAACTTTAAAGTTATGTGCCAAAATAATTGCTTCTTCTTGTGTGAGGGCTAAATCATTCACTATAAAGTCTACAATATCAGAATTCATTTTTAACCCACCATTTTGGATTTTATCTCTTATTTTTTTAAATAACCTTATTCTATAAGCATTAACTGTTTTACTAACTCTACCCCATTCATCACCGGTATTCTCAGTTAGTAATCTATTATATTGTTCCTCTGTTAATTTTACTTTCATTTTATTAATCTACTAAGTTTACATTATTTTCTATATCATCTCTGTAATCGCTTACCCTTTGAGAAAGCCAATCATCTATATACCCCTCATCTATCTCCCAGTCAATATTCACCCCATCATAATTTACATACGAATCAGTTGTATCATAATTATAATATTCACCGTCT
>Ga0114933_10003997_pt1 | contig 14049 bp, 14 predicted proteins | sample 4SBtaG_FD_89691 | JGI IMG/M metagenome (GOLD analysis project Ga0114933, IMG submission 89691) | Deep subsurface microbial communities from Kolumbo volcano to uncover new lineages of life (NeLLi) - 4SBTROV12_W25 metaG | ecosystem: Environmental > Aquatic > Marine > Volcanic | place: Kolumbo...
CGGCCATCGAAGCCGTGTTGACCGATCTGGTCGCGCTCGAGCCCGAAGAGCTCGTCGCCCTCGAGGTGGTGTGGTCACCGGCCGACGACAACGACCGGATGAGCCTCTCCGCGATGACCGCTCGGTACCCCGAACTCTTCGAGCTGGGCGCATGATCGTCCGCTCCGAGCTGCTCAGCCGCGCGGGCTTCAGGCACGCGTTTTCGACGCGAGAGGGAGGGGTCTCCGAGGGCCCTTTCGCATCGCTCAACCTGGCTCGCACGATCGGTGACCACGCCCCCCACGTAAGCGAGAACGCCCGCCGCTTCGCGCGAGAGCTGGGCGATCCGCCTCTCTACGAGGTGTCCCAAGTGCATGGTCGCGAAGTCGTCGAGGTCGGGGAAGCTTCGATCGCCGACGTCAGGCTCATCGAAGCGGATGCGCTCGTGACCCGAACCTCGGGCCGGGCGGTGGCCGTCCGCACGGCCGACTGCGTCCCGATCCTCTTGGCCAACCCGACGACCGGCGCCGTGGCCGCGGTGCACGCCGGCTGGCGTGGGGTGGAGGCTCAGATCGTGGTGGCAGCGGTCCAGCGGCTCGGCGAGGCCCGCTCGCTCATCGCAGCGATCGGGCCTCACATCCGGCTCGACGCGTTCGAGGTGAGCGAAGAGGTCGCGACGCGCATCGCGGCGGCGGCCCATGGTGAGGTCGTCGTGCACGAGCGCGATCCGCGGCCTCATGTCGACCTCGCTGGGGCCGTCCGGGCGCAGCTAGGAGCCGCCGGGCTCACTCAGATCGACGACGCAGGCGGCTGCACCTTCTCGGAGCCCTCCCGCTTTTTCAGCCACCGGCGCGACGAGGGCAAAACGGGGCGTCACCTCTCCGCGATCGTGGCTCGGTGATCCGTTCGCACCAGCTGCGTCATCGCTGAGCGAAAACGATCGCTCCAGGGGCATGGCTTCTTCGTGCTCGGGTCCAGACGAACCAGGCGGGTCTCGCCGACCGCGTAGACGTCGTCGCCGTGCACGCTGCGCACGGTGGCCTGGAGGATCAGGCTGGTGTTGCCCAGGTGCACTGGGGTGAGCTCCACGAGCACCTCTCCTTCCCCGCGCACGGGCGCGTCGTAGCGGATCTCGTGCGCCGCGATGACGTGATACTTGTCCGGGTTGGTGTCCACGTCGTCTTCCCAGCGGAAACCGAGGGCGTTGAAGAGCTCCCCTCGAGCGCGCTCCATGAAGAGCAAAAAACGCACGTTATGGAGGATGTTGAGCGCGTCGAGGTCGTCGAAGTAGACGCGCTGGGTGGTTCTGAATGGTGAGGAAACCGTCATCTCGGGTGCGGAGAGTACCCCCCGCGTGCTAACTCGCCCCCCGTGGGCCTGTTCGGCAAGACCAAGCCAGAGGTAGACGCCTCCGAGAAGAAGACCCTCGGACGCGGCGTCTTCCGCAAATGTGACGAGTGTGGAGCGACGCTCCGCGCCGAGGATTTCACTTCGAACCACGAGGTGTGTCCGGATTGCGGCACGCACTATCGACTCAGCGGAGAGGCTTGGTGCGAGCTCCTGCTCGACCCCGGCACCTTCGTGGAGTGCGACCAGGGCCTGCTCTCGAGCGATCCGCTAGGCTTCGTCGACAGCAAGAACTACCCGGACCGTCTGGTCGCGAGCCGCCGCAAGACGGGCCTCGAGGACGCCATGCTGACAGGGGAGGGCTCCATGAATGGCCGCCCCGTCCAGCTCGGGTGTTTTCTCTTCCGCTTCATGGGCGGCTCGATGGGTTCGGTCGTCGGCGAGCGGATCACCCGCATGTTCGAGCGGGGCTTCGAGAAGGGGCAGCCGGTTATCTTGCTCAGCTCCTCAGGCGGAGCGCGCATGCAAGAGGGCGCGCTCTCTCTGATGCAGATGGCCAAGACCGTGGCGGCGCTCCGGCGCCTTCGGGAAGACGCCAACATGCCCTTCGTGAGCGTGCTGCTCGACCCGACCACCGGCGGCGTCGCGGCCAGCTTCGCGCTGCTCGGCGACATCAACATCGCAGAGCCACGCGCTCGCATCGGGTTTGCGGGCGCTCGTGTCATCGAGAACACCATCCGGCAGAAGCTGCCCGAGGGGTTCCAGCGCGCCGAGTTCTTGCTCGACCACGGCATGGTCGACGTCATCGCCAAGCGGCATGAGATGCGAGCCACGATCGCTCGCTTCCTCTCACACCTGCTCGACTGAGGGTGGCCGAAGCGTCCGGGGCCGCCTGGGCCGCGTTCCTGAGGGAGCTCTACGGCCTCGCGCCCAGAGGCATCCAGCCAGGGCTCGAGCGCATGCGCGCTGCGCTCTCGAGGCTCGGAGACCCTCAGCGCTCCTTCGACGTCGTGCACATCGCGGGCACCAACGGCAAGGGAAGCGTCGCCGCGATGGTCGCTGCGGGCATCTCTGATCCGGGCGTGGGCCGCTTCACGTCGCCGCACCTGCACTGCCTGACCGAGCGTTTCGTCGTGGGCGGCGAGCCGGTTTCACGCGACGCCTTGATCGCCCTCTGGGCAGACGTGAAGGCACGCATTGCGGATGTGCCGCTGACCTTCTTCGAGACGATCACGGTGCTCGCGTTTGTGCTCTTCGAGCGGCGTCGGGTGCGTATCGCGGTGCTCGAGACCGGGTTGGGCGGGCGACTCGATTCCACCAACGTCAGCGAGCGCAAGCTCGTGACGTGCATCACCCGGGTCGCTCTCGACCACCAGGCGTGGCTTGGGGACGACCTCGTGGGCATCGCGGCCGAGAAGGCAGGCATCCTCGCCGCGGAGGTGCCCTGTGTGCTCGCGCCTCAGGTCCCAGCCGTCGACGCAGAGATCAGCCGGATCGCCGATGGGCTCGGCGTGTCGATCTCCCGTCCCCGCGTGGCGGGGCCGTCGTCTGCGCTGAACGTCTCGGAGGGCTCTCGTGCGTCGGGCCCTCTCCGCTTGAGGCTCGCGGGGCAACATCAGCGTGACAACGCCGGGGTCGCGGTCGCCGTGCTCTGGGCTCTCGAACGGCGCGGTGTCCCGATCGATCTCTCTGCCGCCCTGCTCGCGGGTTGGCCCGGGCGACTCGAGGGCCTCGGGGCCGAGCCCCGTGTGCTCCTGGACATCGCACACAACCCCAACGCGGCCGACGCGCTCGCGGCCCACCTGCAGGAGCAGGCGTTCGAGCGCCGGGTCCTCGTCTTCGGAGCGATGCGCGACAAGGACTGGGCCCGGATGCTGGCCACCCTCCGCCCGCTCTTCGACCAAGTGATCCTGACGCGCGCGCCGATGAGCCGCGCTGAGGAGCCGGCCCGCATGGCGGCGGCGGGTGAGCGGGTGGAGCCCCGCGTCACCGTCGCGCTGGCCGCGGCCACCGAGTGGGCCGGCCCCGCGGGGCTCGTGGTGGTGGCTGGATCAGCGTTTGTGGTGGCAGAGGCGCGCGCTCATCTGCTGGGCGTCGAGACGGATCCTCCGATCGCTTTTTGACTTTCTCGGGGGCTTCGTCATGGTTGTCGCGATGCGTCGGGCTGCCGTTCGCGCCGCGCTCCTCGCCGCGCTCACATCGATATTGCTCGCTGGCTTCGGCTCTCTCTCCCCGAGCGTCGCGCAGCCTCCGACGACCTCTCGTACCGTCGTGATCGGCGCTGGAGGTGATGTGCTCTTCCACACCCGCGTCGTCGCCTCGGCGGCGGCCAACGGCGGTTTCGACCATACGTTTTCCGGTCTACGATCGGTCATCGCCGACGAGGAGATCGCGTTCGCGAACCTCGAGACACCCCTCTCCACCGAGCACGCCCCCATGCGTGGGGACCCCCCGCGCCTGGGCGCCCCCGCGACGGCGGCCGCGGCGATGCACCGCGCCGGGTTCGACGTCATGAGCGTCGCCAACAACCACGCATGGGATCAGCGCGTGGAGGGCATGGTCGACACGCTCGCGGCGCTGCGCGCGGCCGACATCGCACCCGTCGGCGTCGCTGCGACGGACGAAGAGGCACCCGGTCCGGTGCTCGTCGAACGCAACGGGGTACGCGTCGCTTTCGTGGCCTTCACCGTCATTTTGCAAGGGCACCCGGGCACCCGTCGGCCCGCGGTGGTCGTCTCGATGTGGGATGAGCGGAGAGCCCGCAGGGTCCTGGCCCAGGCGCGTGAGCAAGCCGATGTGGTCGTCGCGTCGATGCACTGGGGTATCGGCTACCGCCACGACGATCGCAGCGAGCAGCGCAGCCGCGCGGCCTTCCTCGTGCGCCACGGCGCCGACGTCGTGCTCGGTCACGGGCCTCACGTGCTTCAGCGCGTCGAGCGTGTCTCGTCTCCGCGTGGGCAGGCCTTGGTGGTCTACAGCCTCGGCAACCTGGTCTCGAACCAGGCCTACCTCTACCGCCTGGGCCGGCGAGAGAGGGGGGTGGCGGTCCCACTGCGTGAGCCGGCGACGCGCGACGGCGCCTGGCTGCGGGTCGCGTTGGAGCTCGAGGGCGACGAGGTTCGGCTGAGCGGCGTCGAGGCGGTGCCGCTCTGGACACACAACAACTACTGGGACGAGGAACGGCGCCGCGCCCCAGGCCCGGACATTCGCGTGCTGCCCCACGGAAGCGTCTCCGACGCGGCGCTCGTGGCGGAGCGTCGCGCCGCGATTCAGCAGGTGCTCGGGACTGCGGTCAACCTGCTGTAGAGTCTCCGGCCATGAACTCTGTCCAGGACTCGGTCTTCCTGAAGGCGTGCCGGCGCGAGCCCACGCCCTACACCCCCGTCTGGCTCATGCGTCAGGCCGGCCGCTACCAGGCCGAGTACCGCGCGATCCGCGAGAAGGTCAGCTTTCTGGAACTGTGCAAGACACCAGAACTCGCCTGCGAGGTCACGGTGCACGCTGTGAATCAGCTGAACGTCGACGCCGCGATCCTCTTCGCCGACATTCTGCTCATCCTCGATCCGCTCGGCATCGACTTTCACTTCGAGCCGGGCGCGGGCCCCAAGATCGACACCCCGATCCGCACCACGGCCGACATCGACCGGGTCGCCGAGTCCATCGATTCCAAGGATTCGCTCGGGTATGTGATGAACGCGATCAAGTTGATCCGGCAACAGCTCGACCCGAAAGGGGTGCCCTTGATCGGGTTCGCTGGCGCGCCCTTCACGCTCGCCTCCTACGCGATCGAGGGCGCAGGCTCCCGCGACTACCGGCACACCAAAGCGCTGATGTTTAGCGACGAGGGCGCGTGGAACGTGCTCATGAGCAAGATCAGCGGCGCGATCATCGACTACCTCTTGGCTCAGATCGACGCGGGCGTTCACGCGGTTCAGCTCTTCGACTCCTGGGTCGGCGCGCTGAGCGCGGCCGACTACCGGCGCTATGTGCTGCCCCACGTGCTGCCCATCTTCGAGGCGGTACGCGGCAAGGTTCCCGCGATTCATTTCGGTCAGGGCAACCCCGATCTGCTCCCGCTGATCAAGGAGGCCGGCGGCGACGTCATCAGCGTGGATTGGCGACTGCCGATCGACGAGGCGTGGTCCCGCGTGGGCGACGACGTGGGCCTGCAAGGCAACTTGGACCCCGTCAGCATCCTGGCGTCCGAGGAAGCGATGTTCGAGCGCACGCAGAAGGTGCTCGACCAAGCGGACAACCGTCCCGGCCACATCTTCAACCTCGGGCACGGCATCTTGCGCTGGTCCGAGGTCCCGCAGGTCCAGGCCCTCGTCCGCTACGTACACGAGCAATCCGCTCGCTGATCGTCTCAGCGCGGCAGCGGCGCGTCGGGCAGATACGCCGCCCGCACGCGGTCGCCGCGCGGCGGAAGATACGGCCGCCTCGACTCGACGAAGTCCAAGAGCGGCGCGGAGCAAGGCCGCGCTTTCTTGAACGTCGCCTTACCGGACTCGCCTTCACGCTTCGCCTCCCGGGTGAACGCCCCCACGAGTTCGGGGGCGCGCGCGAGGCTGCGCCGGTGGTCCACGGTGAGCGCGAAGAACCAGAGTTCGTCCGCCTTCCGGCTCTCCGCGTCGACGCGCGTCTCGATCATCCGCCCCTCGTAGAGCGGCAAGACCGCGGCCGGCAGGCGCCCCCGGCCCGGAGAGAGCACGGAGCCCCCGCAGGCGGTGGCGAGGGCCTCGGCGAGCGGCCAGTGCTCTTCATCGAGCGCGATCACCCGGCGTGGGGCGGGGATCAGGCGCTCCAAGACCGCTCCAGCGTCCGTGATGACCGTGCTGAGCCATTCGGAGTCGACGTCGAGGGTTTCGTAGCGACCGCCCAGCGGGCCCTGCGAATCGAGCACCACACCGCCGTGCTCGACAAAGTAGAAATCGCGCGCGTCCCGCAGGTTTGGGCTCGCCTTGGCGCGGTCGATCGCGAGTTCGAGTTTGTTGCGGAGTGATCCGACGCCGCGGAGCTCGCGCGCCGCGTCTTCAGCGGTGTCCACATCACCCTTGAGCAGCGACGCCCAAGCGAGCTCGAAGAGCGCTCCAGGGTCATCGGCGAGGCAGGGGTGCAGCGCGAGGGTGGCGAGCACCTTGTCCGGGTCGCCGCTTCGGGCGTGGGCCAAGGCCAGCTCGCTGCGCACCACCGCGTCGAAGGGCACAAAAGCGATCGCCCGCTCGAGCATGATCGCCGCGCCCTCCGGTTCGTCGTTGGTCAGCAGCGCCGAGCCGAGTTCGAAGAGGCGCTGCGCGTCGTGAGGGGCGTCGGCGGCGCGGTCGAAGAGGACCGCCGTCCGGGCCTCACCCCCGAGCCGCAGCGCGTGACCGGCCAAGCGATAGAGGCCATCGGCCTCGGGGTCAGAACGGAGCGCGGCGATCACCTGTGGCCACACGCTTGCGGCGCCCTCCTCGTCGAGCGCCGCCCGCAGCTCCGCTTCGATCGCGAGGCGCGCCTCCCGCCGCCTCCGTGAACCGAAGATGTTCCCCAACCAACCCATGCGCGCCGATCCCCCCAAGCCGTCAGAGGTGAAAGGTAACCCCAGCTTGCCCGCGCGCCTGGATCCCGACCGCATCTCCCGATTCGGTGAACTCGACCATGCCGGCGTCAGCCGGGTCGACGGGCTCATCGAGGCTCTGGCGGCTCATGTTGAGGATGTCGAGCGTGCCGGCCGCGCCGATGGAGAACCAGTCGGCGAGGTAGATGTCCACGCCGATGGCGCCACTGAAAGCGAAGCCGAAGACCGTGGTCTGGCTGCTCATCGGTGCGTTGAAGTCGCCGTCCCCATGCCAGCCCAACCCGACGCCCACGCGGACGTACGGCTTCACCACCGGGATCGGAAGAGAGAGCGAGATCTCCGCGGTCGCTGTGCCCACGTCGAACTCGTCCGAGTAGTGGGCGAGGCTGCCCCGCACGCCGATCGAAAGGAACTCGATCCGGAAGCCGACCGCCAGGCTGCCGGCCGGCCCGACGCCCGAGAGCCGGACGAACTCCGGGTAGAAGTTCGTCGCGTCGAGGGCTCGCAGATCGACATAGGACACACCGCCAGTGACGTCGATCCAGAGGAAATCGTAGGGGTCGCCCTCGTCCTCTTCTTCCTCCTCTTCGTCTGCGGCTCGAGCGGGCGCGGCTGGCTGAGGTGTCGCGGGTGCTCCGGCGCTGCCGGCTCCGGCAGGAGGCGGGGTCGAGCGGGTTGACGGTGTACGCGAGGTCGGCGCTGAGCTCGAGCTCGGAGACGCCGTCGAATTCCCCGGTGATGAGGCCCCATCGTCGGCTGGCGCGGACGCCGCCTGCGCTTGCGCGGACAACGGCGCGCCGAGCGTCAGTGCGAGGAGAGCGGCGACGGTCAGCCCCAACCATGCGCGCTGCCTCACGACGAGCTTCCTTCCGGGCCCGGGACTTCGGCGCCCGGGTCGGCCAGGCGATAGCCTCCGCCGAGCCAATTGCCGAGATCGATCAACTTGCAGCGCTCCGAACAGAACGGAGTGTGCGGGTTCTTTTCTAGCTCCGCGGTGGAGCTGCGACAGATAGGACAAGCTCGCATGAATCGAATGCAAGCGTAGCACCCTCGGCGATTGTGCTGACCGGGGCCATTGGATAGGCTTCGCCGCTATGAGATTGCCCGCTCAGGTCGTGCTTTCCCTCTCTCTGCTCGTCGGCTGCGGCGGAGGAAACGTTCAGCTGACGCCGAGTTTCGTCGCCGTGCACAACACGATGGCGGCCATGGGGCTGACCCAGAGCGTCGAGATCAGCGAAGGCTCGATCTCCGAAGGCGAGGAGCAGTACGTCACGTCCACGATGCAGTCGGGCCAGTGCTACACGCTCGTGGCGTTCGGTGGGTCTGGGGTCGGCGACATCGATCTCCGGGTCAACGACGACTCGGGCGAGCCCGTCGCGACGGACAACACCAGCGACGACCAGGCGGCGGTTCAGTTCTGTCCTGAGGTCGACGGCGACTACCAGATCGCCGTGCGCATGGAGCAGGGCGGCGGAGACTTCGTGCTCACCGGCTGGTCCGGCATGCCCGGCGGCGGCAGCGGATCCGTCGCTTCTGGGGGCGGCCGAGGCAGCTGCGGCTCACCGATCGCGCTCACGCTCGGCACCTCGGTCACCGGCGACACCACGCGCGGGACCTCGACGATGGCCGGTACGTGTATCCGAGGCGGCGACGCCCCGGAGCTCGTCTACACCGTCACGCTCGAGCAGCGCGCGCAGCTCTCGGTCACGATCACTTCTCAGTACGACGGAGCGCTCTACCTGCTCGGCGCCTGCGGAGAGATGCGCTCCGAGATCGCCTGCAACGACGACGCGCCGACCACGTCCCGGTCCCACATTCAGCACACGCTCGACGCGGGCACCTACTACCTGGTCGTCGACGGATACGGGAGCGCGGCCGGTAGCTTCACGCTCAACGCCGAGGTCACGGAGCTTCAGAGTCTCGCTCAGGTCTGCAGCGCCGCCCAAGCGCTGGCGCCCGGTCAGGCCGTGACCGGCAGCACCGCCGGCCGCCCCGGCTACTTCACCGCCACCTGTGCGGGCGGCGCGCGCTCTCCCGAGCAGGTCTACACGCTCGACATCGCCAACCGCTCCCGCCTTCGGCTGCGCATGCAGGCCACCTACGACGGCGCGCTCTACATTCGCAGCGACTGTGAGAACCCGAACTCGGAGATCGCCTGCAACGACGATCACCGAGACACGCGCCACTCGATGCTGGTCACCACGCTCGATCCGGGCCGGTACTACGTCTACGCGGACGGCTTCAGCGAGACCAACTCCGGCGACTACTCGCTTCGGGCAGATCTGGCGCCGGTCTCCGGCGGCACGGCGACCGCAGACAGCTGCGCTGCGCCCGGCAACGTCGCGGCGGGCCAGGACATCGACATCGACACCTTCCCGGCGACCGACGACTTCTCCGGCAGCTGCGGTGGTCAGGGCGCGCCCGACACCGTTTACCAGCTTCAGATTCAGAACCGGGTTCGCTTTCGCGCCCGTCTGGCCGAGGGAGAATTCGGCGCGGCCATGTACCTGCAGCGTCAGTGCGGCCAGGCGAACACCGAGGTCGTCTGTGCGAGCGGCGGTCCGGGGCAGACCGAGATCGACGCCAACCTTCAGCCGGGGACCTACTTCCTGGTGGTCGACGGCGTCACGGCAGACGCCTTCGGGGCGGCCCGGATCGAGGTGCAGCTCGACGACCTTCAGGCCCTCGAGCGCGCTTGCACGCAGGCGCCTCGCATCCGGCCCGGTCGCACGCTGACGGGCGACACCAGCAGCTCGAGTGACCGCTTCCAGGCGACCTGCGCGGGTCAGGCTCGCAGCAACGACCTCGTCTACCGTCTCGTGCTTCGGCGCCGGCGTCGGGTCCGGATCAGCGCGGAGCAGCAGTACGACGGCGCGATCTACATCCGCCGCAACTGCATCGACATCTCGACAGAGGTGGCCTGCGACGACGACACCGGAGACAACCGGCACTCGGTCATCGAAACCGTACTCGACCGAGGCACCTACTACGTGTTCGTGGATGGCTTCGCCGACCGCGCCCAAGGCTCGTTCACCATGGACGTGCAGCTCAGCGACCCGTAGCCGGCTCAGAGTTCGATTCGTATCCCGGAGAGCGCGAGGTCCGTCTCACGCTGGATCGCGCTCAGGTCGCTCTCGCTCGCTTCCACGGGCGGCGCCTCGGGCGCCTCGGGCGCAGACTGGGGTGTGGGGGCCGACCCACGATCCGGAGGACGGGCGCCCCTGACGTAGCGAGGAGCCTCGCCCGGGCCGCTCTCGTCGACCCAGTAGGTCGACTGGTCGCGCACATCGAGGTGCACGAAGATGCTGTTCGGGTACCAGCCGACCCCCGAGCCGTCGATTGCCACGAGCACATCGCGCACGGTCTCTCGCTCCACGCCCTGCACGCGGAGGTCGAGCGCTCGGCCGTGGTGGTGCCGACTCGTGATGGCCGCGTCTGGCCGGAACCCGCTGAGGATCTCGATCGGGTGGCCCTGCACGGCTTCGGAGAGCGTCTGGAGACGCTCGAGCAAGCCAGGGTGAAGCTCTCTCACCTCCTCGGTCAGGAATCCCGGGCGGGCCCCGCTATCGAACGCCGAGAGCTCCTCGTCACTCGGCCGCTGAAGTCCCCGCGGACGAGCCAGGAGACTGAGGTCCCGCAACGCGTCGGCTCGCACCCGACGATCACAGTCGAGTAGAGGCGCAAAGACCTCCTCGTGGCCATCGCCCATGCGGCGCACCACGGTCACCGCTTCGGGGCACGCTGGGGCCGACCGGACCGGCCGGCGCCCGCCGAAGTAGACGGTCGTGACGGGGCCCGAGTGCACCTGGGGATCGGCAGCCGCGTTTGACGGGATCAACCCTGCTACCAAGACGATTCCCAGGAGGTGCGACTTCCCCATACATATACGCCTAACAGCCTACATGCGCGGGGCGCCAGAAAATCGTGGCTGGCGCCCCATCACTCGCGTGGTATATCGGCCGCGCTCCGGTACCCCGGGGTCGGGGGCGTCAGCCCTCGAAATCAAACACACCTCCTGCTCGAAACGGACCGAACCGGTGCCCTCATCCGAGGGTCTTCGGCCGAGGGGGTGGACGAACAACCGGGAAGGAAGAGCAAATGAGTGAAAATGTAGAAGGCACGGAGGGCGAGGCCCCCGCGCAGGCACCTGCGGCTGAGGCTGCTCCCGCCGCAGAAGCAGCGCCCGCGGCTGAGGCCGCTCCCGCCGCTGAGGCAGCGCCCGCCGAGGCACCCACGGCAGCCGCCATGGAAGTCCACCCCGTCGCGAGCGGTGAGTTCCCGATCGGACTCCGCGCGCTCATCGACGCCGGCGTGCACTTCGGTCACCAGACCCGTCGCTGGAACCCGCGCATGCGCCCGTTCATCTTCGGCGCGCGCAACGGCATCCACATCATCGACCTCGACCAGACGGCTGTGCTCTTCAAGCGCGCCTACGAGTTTGTCGTCGAGGCGGTCGCCCGCGGCGGACACGTGCTCTTTGTCGGCACGAAGCGCCAGGCCGTGGACGTCATCCGCGAAGAGGCCACCCGCGCCGGCCAGTTCCACGTCACCGGTCGTTGGCTCGGCGGTACGCTCACCAACTTCCGCACCGTGAAGGGCGCCATCGAGCGGCTTCGCGAGCTGGAGCGACTCTTCGATGACGGCACCGCCGAGGCTCTCCTCAAGAAGGAGCAGCTCCGGATGCGTCGTGAGCAGACGCGCCTCGAGAAGTTCATCGGCGGCATCAAGATGATGAACACGCTGCCGGCCGTGCTCTTCGTGATCGACCCGCATCACGAGCACATCGCCATCCGCGAAGCGCGCAAGCTTCACATCCCGATCGTCGCGCTGACCGACACCAACTGCGATCCCGATCTCATCGATTTCGTGGTCCCCGGTAACGACGACGCGATTCGTTCGATCAAGCTCTTCACGTCACGTCTCGCCGACGCGTCGCTCGAGGGGCAGCAGAAGCGGCGCGATTACGCGCAGCAGGGATACGGCGCCCAGCAGCAACAGTCTGGCGACGTCGCAGTTGAATTCCAGCGCGGTCGCCGTCGCGGCCGCGGTCGACGCTGAGATCGAAGAGGTATTGATGGCCAACGTCACCGCCAAGGACGTCAAGGTGCTCCGTGATCGCACGGGCGCCGGGATGATGGATTGCAAGAAAGCCCTCGTAGAGGCTGATAACGACCAGGAAAAAGCGGTCGAGATCATCAAGAAGAAGGGCCTCGCCCTGGCTGCCAAGAAGGCCGGAGCGATCGCCGCCGAGGGCGTGATTCACGCGTACATTCACCCGGGCAGCCGGATCGGCGTTCTCGTCGAGATCAACTGCCAGACCGACTTCGTCTCGCGCAACGAGGAATTCGTCGCGTTCGTCGATGAGATCGGGCTTCAGATCGCTTCTTCCGCTCCCCTCTATGTTCGTGAGTCGGAGATCCCGGCCGCTGACATCGACAAGCAGAAGGACCTCTTCCTCGGTCAGCTCGAAGAGGAAGAGAAGAAGACCGGCAAGAAGAAGCCTGAGAAGGCCGTCGAGATGATCCTCGAGGGCAAGCTCAAGAAGTGGGTCAACGAGTCCTGCCTCGAGAGCCAGGAGATGGTCACGCGCGACGACAAGAAGACCGTGCTGGATGTCTCGCAGGAGATCACGGCACGCCTGGGCGAGAAGATCATCGTCCGTCGCTTCACCCGCTATGAGCGTGGCGAAGGCATCGAGGTCGCCAAGAAGGACCTCGCCGCCGACGTCGCCGAGACCCTCGCAAACGCCTGAGGCCAACATGGGTTCCCTCGCCATTCGCCGCATCGTTCTCAAGCTCTCGGGCGAAGCCCTCTGTGGAGACGCCGGTTACGGTCTCGAGCCAGAGGTCCTCAGGACGATCAGCGGCGAAATCGGCGAGGTCCAGGCTCTGGGCGCGCAGATCGCCATCGTCATCGGCGGTGGCAACATCTTCCGCGGACTCCGCGGGAGCGCCCAAGGCATGGATCGCTCCAGCGCTGACTACATGGGCATGCTCGCCACGGTCATCAACGCTCTCGCGCTGCAGGATGCGCTCGAGAAGTTGAAGATCGAGACGCGCGTGCTCAGCGCTCTCAACATCCGTCAGGTCGCGGAGCCGTACATCCGTCGCCGCGCCGTTCGGCACCTGGAGAAGGGCCGCGTCGTGATCTTCGCGGCTGGCACCGGGAACCCGTTCTTCTCCACGGACACCGCCGCTGCGTTGCGGGCCATGGAGATCGGTGCCGAGCTTCTGCTCAAGGCCACAAAGGTCGAGGGCGTCTTCGACAAAGACCCCGAGAAGAACGAAGACGCGACTCTGCTGCGTCGGCTCACCTACGATCGCGTGCTCGTCGACCGCCTCGGGGTCATGGATTCGACCGCCATCACGCTCTGCCGTGACAATGGTTTGCCGATCCGGGTCTGCTCGCTCAAGCGCCGAGGCAACATCAAGCGAATCGTCCTGGGCGAAGACGTTGGCACGTTGGTGACCGAAGAAGGGTGACCTTCTGCGCGTCGTCGACTATGACGCGTGCATGATCGACGAAGCCCTCGAAGAGCTCGACGCCGGAATCGCCAAAGCACACGAGTCGCTCAAACGTGAGCTGGCTCGGCTGCGAACCGGCCGCGCGAGCCCCGAACTGCTCGATTCCATCCGGGTCGACTACTACGGCACCCCCACGCCCATCTCACAGATGGCGAGCGTGACCGTGCCGGAGGCGCGCATGATGGTGGTCAAGCCGTGGGACAAGTCCACGATCCAGCTGATCATGAAGGCGATCATGACCTCGTCGATCGACCTCAACCCGCAGAACGACGGGGAGCTCATCCGCCTGCCGGTGCCGCAGCTCACCGAGGAGCGACGCAAGGGCATCGTGAAGGTCGCCCGCGACCACGGCGAGAAGTGCAAAGTCGCCGTCCGCGCCGCGCGCCGCGACGCCAAGGCGTTCATCGAGACGCTCAAGAAAGAAGGCGACGTCGGTGAGGACGAGGCCGACCGCGCGATGAAAGAGGTCGAGGCCCGCACCAAGGCTGGCGGCTCCCGCACCGACGAGATCGTCGCGAAGAAGGAGAAGGGCATCATGGCGATCTAGCGCCGCGCCGACGGGGCGCCTTTCTGGCGCTCCTCGGCTCGCTCCGCCGAGACGCCAGCGTGCTCGAGCGCGAGCTCAGAAGGGCACGCCGA
>Ga0114933_10003999_pt1 | contig 14045 bp, 6 predicted proteins | sample 4SBtaG_FD_89691 | JGI IMG/M metagenome (GOLD analysis project Ga0114933, IMG submission 89691) | Deep subsurface microbial communities from Kolumbo volcano to uncover new lineages of life (NeLLi) - 4SBTROV12_W25 metaG | ecosystem: Environmental > Aquatic > Marine > Volcanic | place: Kolumbo...
CGGCCGCATCGAGATGCGTCCCGGCGAGGAAGTTGGCTCCGTGTTTTCGGTCTGGCTGCCCGTCGCTGCCGACGCCAACTGATTTGTCACGACCGCTACGGACAGGCGCCCTTGCTCTTGAAGCCCTGGCCCTTGGACGCCGCGCTGCAGCTGTTGCTGTAGGTCTGGTTGTCGCAGCCGCACACCGGCGCATAGACGGTCGCGCAGATCCCCGGCCGCGGCTTGCAGGTCCCCGGTTTGTCGCACTCGCCGGCGCAGTATTCGTTCGTCTTGCAGAAGCCGAACTTGCCGACGACGCACGACTTGATGATCGGGCACGGACCCTGCGACTTCACGTTGACACCGGCCGTCGCCGCGACGCAGGCGTTGCTATGCGTTTTGCCATCGCAGCCGCACACGGGCTTGAGGATCTTGGTGCATATCTTCGGCTTGGTGGCGCAGACGCCGGTGCCCATGCACGGCCCCTTGCAGTACAGGCCCGTCTTGCACTCGGCCTTGCCGACCATGCACGACGCACCGATTCCGCCGCCGCCCGCCGTCTTGCACGGCCCGTCATGCTTCTTGCCGACGCCGACCACCAGCCGCAAGCACGCGTTGGCGTAGGTCTTGCCGTCACAGCCACATTGCTGCGCCGCCGGCGTCGTCTTCGGACAAGGCTGCTTGTTCTTGACGCACTTGCCGGACGCGTCCGGGCCGCAAGAATCCAGCTCACAGGCCTGGCCGGACGGACACTTCAAGGCGGCGATGCCGCCGCACAGCTGGATCGTGACGCCCCCACCACTGTCGGCGGATGAACTGTCCGCGGATGATCCCGCGTCCACCGAACCATTTGCGTCTGGCGAACCACCGGCGTCTTGCGCACCGCCAGCGTCTTGTGCACCGCCAGCATCGACCGTCGAACCGGCGTCGTTGCCCGCGCTTGTTGTCGCATCCGATGACCCGACCGAGCCGGCGTCTGTCCCTGCGCTCGAACCCGCGTCCGTTGCGCCGCCAGCTCCCGCGTCGCCAGAACCCGCGTTGCCAGCATCGCTCGTTGCGCCGCTATCGGCCTGTGCGTCTGCGGCGCCTGAGTCGGTGGTCGAGCCGCCGCCGGAGGTATCCACTTCGGAGCTTCCGCACGCCACTGCGGCGATCGCCATGACCGCGATCAATCCATCGCATAAGAGGCTTCGAGAAAAGGTACGCATGATCTGCTCCGGGCGGTTGTCGCGACCGAAAGAGGTCGCCGTGACGCCCACTGTAGAGATTCCGCCGAGCCGGATCATTACGCCAAAAATGTCATACTGGACCGGTCCTTGGGCCGCCCAGCGTCGCCCGCCCGCCGCCATTTGCATCCATGAATACACGGGGTCCGCAGTTGTCCCTCGTCGCGGCCGCTCGACCTGCCTACACTCCCGGCGCCCCGATGTGCCCGACCACATCTGGTTGCTTGCTGCGCCGTCTGCGGCGCCTCATACCGGAGCCCGCAATGGCCACCGCCCCCTCGCTCTCGCCCGCGTCTGCCCGCCTCATCCAGTCGGTGCGCGACGCCATCATCGGCGCCGACGAATGCATCGACGGCCCGTACGGTCCCCGCCGCGTCACCTACGCCGACTACACAGCGTCGGGCCGGTCGCTGACGTTCATCGAGGAATTCCTGCGCGACGAGGTCATGCCGCGCTACGCCAACACCCACACCGAAACCAGCGGTACCGGTCGCCAGACGACCCGTTTTCGCGAAGACGCGCGCGCCATCATCCGGGAGTCTGTCGGTGCCGGCGATCGCGACGTGGTGATCTTCTGCGGCTCGGGGGCAACCGGCGCCATCGACAAGCTCGTGCGCTGCCTCAACCTGCGCATCCCCGAGACGCTCGACAGCAAGTACGAGCTGTCCGCGCGCATCCCGGCCGAGCACCGACCCGTGGTGTTCATCGGCCCCTACGAGCACCACTCCAACGAGCTGCCGTGGCGGGAGTCCATCTGCGATGTCGTGACCATCGATGAAGACGCCGACGGCCGCATCGACCTCGATCAGCTCGAAACGCAGCTGCTCAAGTACGCCGATCGCCCGCTGAAGATCGGCAGCTTCTCCGCCGCATCCAACGTCACCGGCATCGGCACCGACACCCGCTCGGTCTCTCGCTTGCTGCACACCCACGGCGCCCTGTCATTTTGGGATTTCGCCGCCGCAGCGCCCTATGTGCAGATCGAGATGAACATGGCCGATGACGAAGCCGGCGGGGAGCTCGTCTACAAGGACGCCATCTTCATCTCGCCCCATAAGTTCATCGGCGGACCCGGCACGCCCGGCATCCTCATCGCCAAGAAGCACCTGTTTGAAAGCCCCGTCCCAGCGGTCCCCGGCGGCGGCACGGTCGCTTACGTCAACAGCAAGGCGCATCGCTTTGTCGACGACATCGAACATCGCGAAGAGGGCGGCACGCCAGCCATCATCGAGTCGATCCGGGCCGGCCTCGTCTTCCAGCTCAAAGAAGCGGTCGGCTACCAGGCCATCAAGCACCTTGAACACGCCTTCATCCGGCGCGCGATCGCGGACTGGTCGGCGCATCCAAAGCTGCACATCCTCGGCAACCCCGACGCCTGGCGCCTGTCGATCGTCTCGTTCGTGGTTCGCCACCGAGAAGGCTATCTGCACCACGACTTCGTGGTCGCCCTCCTCAACGACCTGTTCGGTATCCAGTCGCGCGGCGGCTGTTCGTGTGCGGGGCCGTACGGTCACCGCCTGCTCGGTATCGATCTTGACACGTCCATGGAATTCGAGCGCGAGATCGTGCGCGGCTGCGAAGGCATCAAACCCGGCTGGGTGCGGGTCAACTTCAACTACTTCATCAGCGAGCAGACCTTCGAATTCCTGCTCGCGGCGGTGCTCTTCGTGGCCGACCACGGCTGGAAGCTGCTGCCCGACTACGTTTTTGAGCCCGATACCGGCAAGTGGCGTCATCGCGGCGGGCTGTCCGAAGCGCCGATGAGCCTCGGCGATATCAGCTACCGCGGTGGGCGCATGACCTACCGGACGCGCCGCATGACCGAGCCCGAGTGGGCGCTGGCGGGCTATCTCGATGAAGCCCAGGCGATCGTGCAAGAGGCCCAGGACAACGCCTGCGACAAGGTCGTGGTGGACCCGCCGCTGAACAAGGATTTTGAACACCTGCGCTGGTTCTTGCTGCCTTCCGAAGCGCACGATGAGCTCTGCGGCAAGGAACGTCCGGCCGATGGTGGCCCGCGACTGCACCTCAAGACGACCGGCACCGATCGATGACCGGCGCCCCATGACCGACGCCCCATGACCGACGCGACCGATCTCTTCCTCGGGCTCACCCCTGACGCCGTGCTCGACGCCATCGAGGCGACCGGCCTGCGCTGCGGCAACGTGTGCCTGGCGCTCAACAGCTTCGAAAACCGCGTCTACGAGATCGAGCTGCGCGACCGTTACGACCGCCACGGCGACAGGTTGCGCGTCATCGCCAAGTTCTACCGACCCAACCGGTGGACTGAGCCCCAAATCCGCGCCGAACACGCGATGCTTGGTGCGCTGGATGCCGCCGACATCCCGGTGTGCAACGTCTTCCCGCTGCCCAATGGCGATACCCTCGCGCGGGCCGGACACATCCATTTCTGCCTCTTTGACCGGCGCGGTGGCCGCGCACCCGAAGAGATCACCGACACGCTCGCCAGCCGCCTCGGGAGCCTCGCCGCGCGGATGCACAACGTCGCCGCAGACGTTGACGCGAGCAGCCGCCACGACCTGACCGCCGACCGCCTCGACGACGCGCTGGATTGGCTGCTTGAGCGCGACCTTGTCCCCGAAAACGTGCGCGATCGCTACGAAGACGCTGGCCGCGAGATCGCCGCTGAGCTCGATGACCGCCTCGATGGTGTCGCGATCGGACCGATCCACGGTGACCTGCACGCCGGCAACCTCATCCTGCGCCCGGTCGACCTCGCCGCCGACGCGCCCGATGCGCTGTGGATGCTCGACTTCGACGACATGATGCGCGGCCCCGTGGTCCAGGACTTGTGGCTGCTCTTACCCGGTCGCGATCCAACCACGCTGCTGCGGCGCGCCCACTTTCTCGCCGGCTACGAGCGTTTTCGCCACTTCGACCGCTCGTCGCTGCGCCTCATCGAACCCCTGCGCGGCTACAGGTACATCACGTACGCCCGCTGGTTGGCCCGCCGCTGGCACGACCCGATCTTCCCGCTGACCTGGCCGCAGTTTGGCACCGACAAGTGGTGGCGGACGGCGACCGACGACCTCGAAGACGTGCTCGCCCACCTCGATGCGCCCACCGTGCCCGACGCCACGATCGACGTGACCGAAGGATACGACGACACGGACTACTTCTGGGACCAGTCGTAAAAGCGCGGCGAATGACCACACGACTTGAACCTCGAACGGCATGCCTGCGCGCCTTGATGAGAAGACCGGGCTGGCGGCTGGATATATCTGGGGCCCGCTGGAATCATCGCGGCGATTACTCAAAAGGGATTTGTCATGAACAGCAATCAACCCGTCGCCTTGCGTCTTGTCGCGTGTGTGCTCGGCGCCGCCCTGGCGATGACCACGTCCGCCTGCGTAAGCGTCAACGAGAAGATGAACGCCGACCACAAGACGCTCGCCAACAAGGCGCCCGCCAAGACCGTGAGCGGTGGCGCCTACAAGGCCATGCCGTGGGCAGTGGGCCAGTGGGCCTTCTATGCGATCCGGTACGAAGACGTCTGGTCGACCCAGCGCGTGTCGATCGTCGAAAAAGCGGGCGACGGCTACTGGCTCGAGGTCGAGACGATCGATCCCAAGAACGACAACGGCCCCTCGCGTATGAAGATGCAGGTCAAGGGCTATGTGCCCGGCGACCCGTCGAGCGTCACGCGGCTGCGGTTGGGCACCGTCATCACCCAAAACGGCGACGCCCAGGCGATGCGCGCGCCGCCCTTTATCGGCCCATTGACCGGCGGTTGGGTGCTGTCCAGCTTCAAGATCGACGTGAGCAAGGGCAAGAGCGGCACGGCCAAGGTCCCGGCCGGCACATTCAACGGCGCCGTGAAGGTCTACACCGACACCAAGTGGGGCCCCGTGCGCGTCCAAGCCGACACCTGGCTGCACAAGGCCATCCCGATCTGGGGCATCGCCCGCAGCAAGTCGCGCGACGGCAACCACGAACAGCGCCTGCTCGATTTCGGCACCTCGGGCGCGACCACCAAGATCAAAGGCCCGATCCTCGGCGGCGCCGGCCCAATGGGCTTCTGATCGCCCGCAACTACGCCGGCGACCCGCCGCGGAGCCGTTTTTGACGGCGATATGCCCCTAAAAGGCACCAGGATTGCGCCAGGGCCGATTTGGGGTGGGGGCGCTATATCAATAGGGGGGCGGCCCGATCGGCCGTTAGAGCAAGGCGTGGCGCGAAATGCCTTTGCGCCGCGGCGCCGAAATGGCATAGAGACGCCGTCCAGATTGTCGCTTGGAGGCTGTTGTGGTCGACGTTCACGCACGTTTTGTCGTCGTTTTGGCGGCGCTTTCCCTCGCCCTTTTCGGGTGCGTTGGTGGCTCCGGCGGTGGCGGTGGCGGTTTTGTAGGCGGCGGCAGCAGCGGTGGCGCGGTCGATGCCGGCGCGGTCGGCGACGGGGCAGCAAGCTCCGGCGGCTCGAGCACGAGTTCGGGCGCTTCAAGTTCGGGTGCTTCAAGTTCGGGCTCTTCAAGTTCGGGTGCTTCAAGTTCGGGTGCTTCAAGTTCGGGTGCTTCAAGTTCGGGCGCTTCGAGTTCGGGCGCTTCAAGTTCGGGCGCTTCGAGTTCGGGCGCTTCGAGTTCGGGCGCATCGAGTTCGGGTGCGTCGAGCTCCGGTGCTTCGAGTTCGGGCGCATCGAGCTCGAGTTCCGGGTCGGGATCGAGCAGCGGCACCTGCACGCCGAAGACCTGTGCGCAGCTGGGCAAGAGCTGTGGCAAACACGGCAATGGCTGCGGCGGCACGGTCGATTGCGGCAGCTGCGCGGTGTGCTCGGTCGGCTGTCCAAGCGGGTTCACCTGCAACAAGGGCATCTGCACCGGCGGCGACCTGCAAAACCTCAAACTCAACGTCAAGACGGTGGCGGTCAGCGGCGTCGTGACACTCAACGGCAAGGCGCCGACCTTTGGCCCGTACTGCAAGACCACGTCATCGACGCGCTTTCTCTGGGTGCGTTTCCAGGAGCTGCAGAAGGGCTACACGATCGAGGTCAAGAAACGCTGCAATGAAAAGCCGCACGACTTCTCCTTTGCGCTCGACGTCTTCCCCGGCACGTACAAGGTCTCGGTCGGTGGTTACACGTCGGGCTACAGCAATTTGCCGACGACGCTGCAGGTGATCCACGAGTCGCTCAAGCTCGACGCGCCCAAGTCCGGCCTCGTGCTCGATGTCAAAACGGTCCCCGTCAGCGGCGTCGTGACAATGAACGGCAAGGCGCCGACCTTCGGGCCGTATTGCAAGAGCACGTCGTCGACCCGCTTTTTGCGCGTCACCTTCCGCGAGCAGAAGAAGGGCTACACCATCACTATGCTCAAGCGCTGCAGCGACAAGCCCCATGATTTTTCGTTTGAAGGCCAGGTCTTTCCGGGCACGTACAAGGTCTCGGTGAGCGGCTATACGACCGGCTACAGCAACCTGCCGACGACGCCGCAGGTCATCTACGACGCGCTCAGCCTCACGGCGCCCAAGTCCGGCCTGGTCCTCGACATGAAAACGGTGCCCGTGTCCGGAGTGGTCACCATGAACGGCAACGCGCCGACGTTCGGGCCCTACTGCAAGAGCACCTCGTCGACCCGCTTTCTGCGCGTCACCTTCGCCGAGATGAAGAAGGGCTACACCATCACCTTACTCAAGCGCTGCAGCGACAAACCGCACGACTTTTCGTTCGAGGGCCTGGTCTATCCGGGCACCTACAAGGTCTCGGCGAGCGGGTACACGTCGGGCTACAGCAACCTGCCGACGACGGCCCAGGTCATCTACGACTCGCTGGCCATCACCGCCCCCAGGTCCGGGCTGGTGCTCGACGTCAAGACGGTGCCCGTGTCCGGCGTCGTGACCCTCAACGGCAAGGCGCCCACCTTCGGGCCGTACTGCAAGAGCACGTCGTCGACCCGTTTTCTGCGCGTCACGTTCCAGGAGCTCAAGAAGGGCTACTACATCGACCTCCTCAAGCGCTGCAGCGACAAGCCGCATGACTTCTCGTTCGAGGGCCAGGTTTTCCCCGGCACGTACCGCGTGTCGGCGGCGGGCTACACGTCGGGTTACAGCAGCCTGCCCACCACGCGCCAGGTCATCTACGACTCGCTGACCATCACCGCGCCGAAGTCGGGGCTGGTGCTCGACGTCAAGACCGTGCCGGTGTCGGGAATGGTCACGCTCAACGGCAAGACGCCGACCTTTGGTCCCTACTGCAAGACGACGTCATCGACGCGGTTTTTGCGGGTGCGGTTCCAGGAGATGAAGAAGGGCTACTCCATCGAGTTTCGCAAGCGCTGTTCGGACAAGCCGCACGATTTCTCTTTTGAGGGGCAGCTTTTTCCCGGCACCTACAAGGTCTACGCGGGCGGCTACACCGCTGGGTACAGCAGCCTGCCGACGACGGGCCAGGTGATCTACGACGCGTTGACCATCACCGCGCCGAAGTCGGGGCTGGTGTTGGACGTCAAGACCGTGACCGTTGCCGGCGTGGTGCTGCTCAACGGCAAACCGCCGACCTTTGGGCCGTATTGCAAGACGACGAGCTCGACGAAGTTTCTGCGGGTGCGTTTTTACGATGCCACGAAGGGCTACTCGCTGACGTTCGACAAGCGCTGCAGCGACTCGCCCCACGACCACACGTTCAAGACCGAGGTCTTCCCCGGCACCTACAAGGTCTACGCGGGCGGCTACACGACCGGTTACAGCTCGTTGCCGACGACCGCCCAGGTGGTCATCGATCGCCTCGCCGTCCAGTAGCGCCGTACCCGGTCGGATCACCGGTCGAAACAGCCATGCGTGTGGACATCGTCAGGACCTCATCGAGATGCAAGATGATCCCGCGCAGCTCTGCCAAGCGCCGCGAGATCACTTGCACACGCCGACCTGACATGTCTTCGAACCGCCGCACAGGCTGCCGTTGGCGAGGTTGCTGTGCGTGCAACCGCCGGTCTTGGAGCACGTGTCGAGCGTGCACACGTTGGCGTCATCACAGGCGACCGACGGCCGATCCGCGCACGAACCTGACGCGGCGCATGAGCTGTTGCCAAAGCCGTCGGTGCGCACCAGCCAACCGTTGGGCTTGCTGGCGGCCGGTGTCTCGCCGACGCAGATGAAGCCCCGCGCCACCGCCGCGATGCCCAGGCCGCGGTCGGTCCCGGACGTGCCCTTCGTCACAACGTCGATCGCGCTGCCGTGGCGTGTGAAATGCGCGCCCAACGTGCATTGCTTGCCGTCGTTGCAAAACCCGGTCTTGGCGGTGTGCGTGCAGCTGCCCGACGAACATCCCGGCATCGTGCAGTCGTTGCCGTCGCCGCAGTCCGAAACAGACTTGTCCGCGCACCCTCCCGCCGCCGTGCACGTCTCGTTGCCCCACGGATCGATGCGCTTTTGGTATTGGTCGATGTCGTCGCCGAACGACAGCGTGTCGCCCACCAGCATCAGGCCGCCGTCATGGGCGACCGCGATGCCGTAGCCGTACTCTTCCTTGTTGCCGCCCATCTGTTTGGCCCACAGCTGGTGGCCGTTGCCGTCGACGCTCACGACGTACATATCGTCCTTGCCGCCGGTGCCGTTTTCGAACGTGCCGATCGCCGTGATGAGCCCGGCCGAGCTGACCGCCACGTCGCGCAACCACTCCTTCTTGGACGTGCCAAAGGTCTTGTCCCAAAGCACAGAGCCGGCGTCATCGACCCGCACCAGCCAGGCGTCTTCTTCGCCCGCCCCCGTGCTCTTCGTTGTGCCCGCGATCACCCAGCCGCCCATCTTGCCGTGCCCGGTCATGGCCGCGATCCCGTAGCCGAAGTCGTCGCCCGCTCCGCCGACTTGCCGCTGCCACCGCAGCGCGCCGTCCGTCTCGACCGCGGCGAGCCACACGTCGTATTTGCCGGCGCCACCCTTTTCGACGCTGCCGACCATCATCCAGCCGTCGGGCGTGACGATGATGCCCTCGGCACGTTCCTTCTCATGGGTGCCGTAGGTCCGCGTGTGCAAGACGGTTCCGTCCGAATTGGTGATGACCAGGTAGGCGTCCTCTTCCCCGGCGCCGCTGCTCTTGGTGTAACCGGCCACCGCGATGTCGTCCGTATCGAGCCGCACAGCCACGTCGAAGCCATAATCGTCGCTGCTGCCGCCGATGCCCTTGTGCCACGTCCGCGACCCGCTGCTGTTGGTCCGCGCGAGGTAGACGCTCATGGCCCCGGGCCCGAGCGATTTGGTCGCGCCGGCCACCGCGTAGCCGCCGTCGGACATCCTCGCGACGCCGTATCCATAATCATCGCCTCCGTCTTCGACGCCGAGCATCTTGCGCCACTTGACGTTGCCGGCCCGGTCGACGTGGACGAGCCTGGCGTCCAGATCTTCGTCGCCTTTGAAGTAGCCGGCGATCGTGAAGCCGTTTTCCGTTGCGATGACGTCGCGTCCGTAGGCCTTGTCCGCGTGGCCGGTCGTCGTGGCGAACAACCGCGGCTTGTTGAGCGACACACACGCCGCGCCGCTGTTGCAGACGCCCCCCGCGGAGCAGGCTTTGCCATCGTCGCACGCCCCCGTGAGGTTCGTGTAGCCGCATACTCCCGTGCCGGAGTTGCAGCTGTCCTTGGTGCACACCTTGCCGTCGTCGCAGCTCTTGGGCGATCCGGCCGAGCAGGCGCCGTTGTTGCAGGCGTCGTTGAGCGTGCACGCGTTGCCATCGCTGCACGACGCGGTGTTGTTGGCGCTCTCGCAGCCGATTCCGGGCGCGCAGTAGTCGGTCGTGCACAGGTTGGCGTCGCTGCAGTTCGGCGGCGCACCACCCGTGCAACCTCCCCCGCTGCAGGCGTCGTTGGTCGTGCACGGCTCGTTGTCGTCGCACACCAACGTGTTGTTCGTGTACACGCAGCCGTTCGTGGTGTGGCAGGAGTCGTCGGTGCACGCGTTGCTGTCGTCGCACGTCATCGAGCCGCTGCCGGTGCACACCCCGCCAGCGCACTGGTCGATAATCGTGCACGCGTTGCCGTCGTCGCAGGTCGCCGTGCTGTTTGTGTGTTTGCAGCCGGTTGCCGAGTCGCAGCTGTCGGTCGTGCAGGGCTTCTTGTCGTCGCAGTCGACCATCCCGGTGCCCGAACAGAAGCCGCCGGTGCAGGCGTCGTTGGTGGTGCAGGCGTTGTTGTCGTTGCACGCCTTGGTGTTGGATGTGTACTTGCAGCCGATCGACGTGTCGCACGAGTCGTCCGTGCACACCTTTCCGTCGTTGCAGCTGGGCGGTGGGCCGCCTTTGCACACGCCAGCCGTGCAGGCGTCGTTGGCGGTGCATGCGTTGCCGTCGTAGCAGGGCCCGGTGGTCGCCTTGAACACGCAGCCGGTCTTTGTGTCGCAGCTGTCGGCGGTGCAGACCTTGTTGTCGTCGCACGTGATCGAGGTGCCGCCAAAGCACAAGCCCGTCGTACAGGTATCGCCGGTGGTGCACGCGTCCCCGTCGTTGCAGGCCGCCGTGTTCGCGACGTTCTTGCAGCCGGTCTTTGTGTCGCAGCTGTCGGTCGTGCAGACCTTGTTGTCGCTGCAGTTGGCCGGGCCGCCGGACTTGCACACGCCGCTCGCGCACGCGTCGGACACCGTGCACTTGTTGCCGTCGTCGCAGGTCTTGCCCTGGTTGCGGGCCTTCATCGCGCAGCCGCCGGTGGTCGTGTTGCACGCGTTGACGCTGCAGGTCGTATCGCCGCCGGCGTTGCACGTCACGACCGTCTTGGCGTCGACCGTGCACTTATAGGGCGCCTTGGACGTGTCGCAGACCAAGGTGCCGTTGCACTTGTTGCCGTCTTCTTCGCCGGCGCAATCGGCGGTCTTGACGCAGCCGCAGCTGTTGTCTCCTGAAACACAAGTTCCCGACGCACACTTGTCGCCCGTCGTGCAGACGTTGCCGTCGTCGCAGCTCAAGGTGTTGGGCGTGTGGGTACACCCCGTGGTCTTCGCGCACGAGTCGTCGGTGCAGACCTCGCCGTCGTCGCAATTCGGTGCGCCGCTGCCCTTGCAGGACCCGCCGGTGCACGCGTCGTTGACCGTGCACTTGTCGCCATCGTCGCAGGGCTGCTTGTTGCCGACGTTGACGCATCCGTTCTTTGGGTCGCAGCTGTCGTCTGTGCAGGGCTTTCCGTCGTCGCAGTTGATCGCTTTACCGGCGCATCTCCCCGAGCCACAGACATCGCCGGTCGTGCAGACCGTGCCGTCATTGCAGGCGGCAGCATTGCCGCTGTGAACGCAGCCTCCAGTCTTGCTCAAGCAGCTGTCATCGGTGCACGGGTTGCCGTCGTCGCAGTTTTTCGTGCCGCCGGACTTGCACGAGGCCTTGCCGCTAATGACCGCGCATACGTCGTCGAGCGTGCACTTGTTGCCGTCGTCGCACGGCAGCTTGTTGGCGGTCGTCGTGCAGCCAGTCTTGGGGTCGCAGGCATCGTTGGTGCAGATGTTGCCGTCGTTGCACACCGCGGCTTTGCCTGGATTGCACGTCCCACCGCCGCAACTGTCGCTCGTCGTGCACTTGTTGCCGTCGTCACAGCCGGCCGCGTTCGCCGTGGTCAGGCAGCCCTTCTTGCCGTCGCAGGCGTCGTTGGTGCACGGGTTGCCGTCGTTGCAGACGCGGGGCTTGCCGGGCACGCACACGCCGGCCTTGGCGCCGGTGCCGCACGCGTCGTCGGTCGTGCAGGCGCTACCGTCGTTGCAGTTGCCGGTCTTCGCGGGCGCCACGCAGCCTTTGACCTTGTCACAGGAGTCGGCGGTGCACGGGTTGCCGTCGTTGCAGTTCAGGCCCTTGCCGGCCACGCACTTGCCCTTGCTGCACGCGTCCGCGGTCGTGCAAACGCTGCCGTCAGCGTCGCAGGACTTGCCCTCGTTGATCGCCTGTGTGACCGAGCACTTGCCCGTTTTTGGGGCGCACACGAGCTTCATGCAGCTCGCTTTGGGGTCCTGAACACAGGTGACGACCGTCTTCGGGTCCAAGCTGCACTTACCGATGCCGAGCTTGTCCTGGACGCAGATCAATGTGCCGTTGCAGGCGTTGCCGTCCTCCTTGCTGGCGCAGTCGCTGGTCTTCTTGCAGTCGCAGATATTGGTGCCGGCCTTGCAGCTGCCGCCGCTGCACGAATCGTCCTTGGTGCAGGGGTTTCCGTCGCTGCAGGCGCCGGACGCAAAGCCGTACACGCAGCCCTTGGCGGCGTGGCAGAAGTCCTTGGTGCACGGGTTGTTGTCGTCGCAGCTGATGGTCTTGCCGGCCAGGCACTTGCCGCCCGAACATGAATCGCCAGTGGTGCAGACGTTTCCGTCGTCGCACGCCCCGCTCGTCGGCTTGAACAGACAGCCCTTGCCGGCGTCGCACGAGTCGGAGGTGCACGCGTTGCTGTCGTCGCACACCCGCGCCTTGCCGCCGCAGACGCCCGCCTTGCACGCGTCGGACAGGGTGCAGGTATTGCCGTCTTCGCAGCTTCCCGCGATCGGTTTGACCAGGCACTTGCCGGTCTTGGAATCGCAGCTGTCCCCCGTGCACGGGTTGCCGTCTTCGCAGCTTACCGCCTTGCCGGGCGCGCACGCGTTGGTCTTGCAGGTGTCGCCCTTGGTGCACGCGTTGCCGTCGTCGCATGGCGCAGCGTTGGGCACGTAGAGACAGCCGACCGACGCGACACAGCTCTCGTTGGTGCACGGGTTGTTGTCGTCGCAATCAACCGCCCCAACGCCCACGCAGCTGCCGTTGTTGCACACCGACTTGGCGGTGCACGCGTCGCCGTCATCACACGCCTTGTTCGTCGCGCCAGGCGCGGCTGCAAGCGCGCATTTTCCAGTGCCCGGTGAACACACGAAGTCGGCGCAGGTCTCGTTGTCAGCCGGGCAGGTCACCAGCGTCGCGACGTCGATCTTGCAGGTGAAGGGAAACGTGAGCTTGTCGCAAACCAACGTGCCGTTGCAGGCGTTGCCGTCTTCGAACGCGGCGCAATCCCCGTCGCTCTTGCAGCCACAAATGGCCGTACCCGGCTGGCAGGAGCCGGACTTGCATACGTCACCTGCGGTGCAGTTGTCGCCGTCGCTACACGCCCCGAAATCGGGCAGCGGCGCCTTCGTACACGTGCCCTTCTTCTTGTCGCAGCGGTTTTCCTCACACGGTCCGTCGCTGGCGGTCTCGCACGCCACGACCGTCTTGGGATTGACCCGGCAGACGAAGGGCTGCGCGGTCTTGTCGCAATACAACGTGCCGTTGCAGATATCGCCGTCTTCCTTGGCACCGCAGTCGGCGTCCTTGGTGCAAGCGCACAGGTTCGTGCCGGTCACGCACTCGCCGAGGTCACACGCGTCGTCGGCGGTGCACAGGTTGGCATCGGCGTCGCACGGCCAGCCTTGTTGAATCGGCGTCTTCTTGCAGATGCCCGCCTTGGGATCGCAGCGGTTTTCGGCGCACGTGGTGTCGTCGACTATTGGGCAGGTCACGACCGTCTTCGGGTTGACCCGGCAGACGTGGGTCTTGGCCGACTTGTCGCAGTAGAGCGTGCCGTTGCAGAGGTTTCCGTCCTCGAACTTGGCGCAGTCGGCGTTGGCCTGGCACTGGCAGCTGTTGGCGCTCGCGACGCACAGGCCCTTGGCGCACGAATCTCCCGCGGTACAGGGGTTGCCGTCAGCCTCGCACGGCCCGTTTTCGTTGATCGCCGCCATCGAACACACGCCGGTCTTGGCCGCGCAGGTGTTGCGCAGACACGGCGTGTCGTCGCCGTCTTTGCACGTCACGATGGTCGTCGGGTTGACCTTGCATCGGAACGGCGCGTTGGACTTGTCGCAGTACAGCGTGCCGTTGCAGAGGCTGCCGTCCTCTTTGCTGGCGCAGTCCTTGTCGGCCTC
>Ga0114933_10004003_pt1 | contig 14039 bp, 13 predicted proteins | sample 4SBtaG_FD_89691 | JGI IMG/M metagenome (GOLD analysis project Ga0114933, IMG submission 89691) | Deep subsurface microbial communities from Kolumbo volcano to uncover new lineages of life (NeLLi) - 4SBTROV12_W25 metaG | ecosystem: Environmental > Aquatic > Marine > Volcanic | place: Kolumbo...
AAATATGGATTAGTGCCAGCCTCCAAATTTTGTAGTGGGATCACCATTAAACCCCTCGACAGTCGTATCACGATCGGGAAATGGTGAGGTAGTCCGTGTTGCCTTCATCATATTTTTAACTGTGTAACCTCCTAATGAGAGCGCTTTTTCGGCTATAGCCGTAGTGGTTCGTGTGATCACCTGGTCCGTTGAATACGGATTCATAACTACCACTTTTAGCGGTGTTTGTTTGGATGCATCAATGCCAGGATAGACCGATAACAATACTGGATAGCTTGTTCCCGCAGGAATTTCAACGGAAAAAGTGGGATTGTTTTTAAAATGAGTGGAGGTTAGGGTAGTACCTTTAGTGTCGGCAACTTCAATCTTTCCGCTTGTAATCCGGGATTTTCCTATTCTAACTATCCCAGTAACTGTTACCGCTTTGTCATGTTTCAGAACATTGGTGGCTGAGCTACCTTGAGATTTACTGTTATTGTTACTATCACATCCAATCAGAATACCGGCAAAAAAAAGGACTAAATACAATTTTTTCATTTTGAAATACATAATGTTTAATTTTATTTAACGATCACCAGGGGCGAATCAGATTTTTTTTGCCCTTTTCTCCAAAAAAGACAACCAACATCTTTACTGGAGTCACACCCAGGTTCTTGGCATTATGCCAAGTATCCACAGCTTCAAGGAATCCTTCGCCAGCCTTAAATTGTTGCTGTTGTCCATCATCGAATTCAATGGTTACTTGACCTTCAATGACATAAATGTGTGGCGATACTGGATGCTTATGCCGACCACTCTCCCCACCCGGAATAATTGTCACTAATACTGATGAAATCTCTGGGTTCTTGGTATTCAGGTAGCGTATCGGTTGTCCGGTAATGGTTTTGGACTTCTTTAGAACCGGCGCCGCATCGAATCCATCTTGAGCATGAAGAGGCAGATTGAAAGCTAACAAGAATGTGACTGCAACCAATAGATTTTTGTATTTCATATGACCGACCCCGTTCTATGATTCGTAGAAAAAAATTTAAAGCCACCTCTGGACCACAAGTCCTAAAGTACTCTAGCTTTCTAATTTTGTTGAATTCTAATCTTTTTTTCGAGGTTATTAAATGATTGAATAGTTTCAGCTCTATAAACTGGCGGTTGCTAATCGTGAGATCATTAAACAATGATGTTTAGTTCATAGGGGCATCTTACCTGAATTGTCGATTCTAAGTGTCATAGCCGAAACTACCATTAAGGTGCGTCTAGAACCCACGATTCCCATAACAATACCTTCATTCGTACAAAATTGACCCTATTCCAGGGTTATGATAAAAGTGAATATTTGTCCTCCCTAACTCGATATTATCAAGTCAGTGCCTCTATGAAACGAACTGTTTATACATTCTGGGTTAGCTTTTGGCTTTTGTGGTCCATTCCAATTCATGCCGAACATAAAAAGCCTAGTGACCCTCGTCCATCCGTTACTGAATTAAAACCTAAAAATATTTCGAATTATTTCAATAACACATTGACTACTCCGTCAGTCCAAACCGACCAGGAAAAGCTATTAGAATTAGAAAAACGATTAGAATTAGAAAAACGATTAGAAGGCCGGTTACAGGATTTCGACGAAATGCTGTTAATCGAAAAGAATATTTTGTCAGAACAGAAAAAAAATTCACTGCCGAAATCGGGCCCGGGTGGCGAATCAGAAAATAGTGGCAGTGGAAATGAATCGAGCGAATCAGGCAACGGAAAAGAGGGAAGTAGGGAGGGCACGAGTGAGAGGCAACCACGTTTATCAGGAAACGACCAAAAAAATGGTGATATTCGTGAAACTTCACGGTCCAAACAAAGTGCTGGCCGGGTTAGTGGGCAAGGAGAACCTGTGAGTTTTCCTAAAGGCCATGACGATGACATTGTAGCCCGTCAATTGCGTGAGGCAGCGGAAAAGGAAACCGATCCAGCGTTACGGAAAAAACTTTGGGACGAATACAAACTCTACAAACAAGGTAACAATTAAACCATCTGATTCCTGATGAAGCCGAACTGTCCATTTCACGCTTATTTCATATTGATTGGCCTAATATCAGGGTGTGCTTTTAATACCACAACTGTTGAATATACAGATTTGGTCAACGCTCAGGCCGAAATTCGGGAACAAGAACTTATGGATGTTGGGATAGAGATATTTGACACCCATGAAACAGATGCAGATGCTGAAGAGAAAGCTCTTTTACCTGAAATACGGAAATCAGAATCCCGTTTTTTCCCCAATCACTTAAAAAGTACACTACAGCGGTCAGGGCATTGGGGTGCCGTAAGGGTAATTCCCGACAATACCGCAGCCATGGATGTCATCGTTAAAGGCCAAATTATAGAGTCAGATGGGGAAATGCTCGTTCTTGGAATAACGGCATCAGACGCTACCGGCACGACCTGGTTCCAAAAAACTTACGAGGCGGAGGCCGAACCTTTATCATATTACGAAAACCGCAAGCATGAAAAAGACGTATTCCAAGACCTATATAATACAATTGCTAATGATCTAATTGAAGCCCGCGAATCACTAACGTCGTCACAAATTCAAGAAATCCGGCAAGTGTCCCAGATAAAGTTCGCAGCGAATTTAGCACCCGATTCCTTCGGGAATTACTTAAGGAAAACCGAAAACGGAATATATCAGATTGATCATCTCCCGGCAGATTCTGACCCTATGATGGAGAGAGTTCTCAGTATTCGTGAACGTGAAAATATGTTAGTCGATACAGTCAATGAACATTACGACCTATTTTACGATGAAATGTGGGACTCGTATGAAAACTGGCGCAAGGCCCATCGAGAGGAAGTACTCGCTTTACGTGAGGTCGAAGCCAGTGTACGAAACCGTTATCTGCTTGGCGGCGCCGCGATCCTGGGAGCTATTGCGTTAGAAGTTCTGGTCGGTGGAAATACATCGACCCTGCGCAATCTCATGGCACTTGGAGGTGTAGCAGCGATCAAAAGCGGGTACGACAAAAGCGCAGACACCCAAATCCATGAGGATGCTATCCGGGAACTGGATAACTCCTTTGAAGCCGAAGTTGCACCCATTATCGTCGAAATCGAAGGTCGCACGGTTAAATTAACAGGTTCAGCCGAACAACAATTTCAAAACTGGCGGCGCATACTTAAGGAAATCTACGCAGCTGAAACTGGTTTTGCGGCAATTCCTATGGAAAATACGGGACCGGATATTAATGATCCAACCGGTGTAGACCTACCTCAACAACGCTAACACTAAGCCTATATGACTTCGCTGCAAGGCCCGGAACGAAAAAAGATTCCTGTGGTTGCCCCCACTAACTTACCGATTGGAGGTCATTCGAGAACGATACTGTCTGACCCCGAGCGAGAAAGCACTACGCGAACCATTTTAATCTGCTCCTTCCTCCTATTAATTGCCTTGGTACTGGGCATATTTATATTTTTGCCGGCTGCCATTGAAGCAAGACTTACCGAGGAACGACAAAATCAAGCGATTGCCCAAAAGAACCCAGGGGCTAGTGATCAAGTAATCAAATCTGGCAAATCTCCCACTCCACCAGTGGCCGAAATAGGCTTTAAGAAAGAAACCGAAACTAAAAATAAAATAAAAGCGGAAAAAATACTTGGACATCTACTCAATCTCCAAGAAACATTACATGAAAAGGCAGTATCTAAATGGGGTGGCGCACAATATTCTAAGCTGTTGGATATCACCAAAACTGGTGATAATGCGTTCCACGAACAACAATTTAGTAAGGCCGCCACACTTTATGCTCAAGGCGTTAACATTTTAGAAGAATTGGAAACAGTCCTGCCTGAACGGTTAGAACAAGTCATAAAGGAAGGTGATGCCGCATTAACTCTGGGTAATGGTGTTGTAGCCCAGCAACATTTCACCTTAGCTCTCACCATGGACCCAAGCAATGATTATGCACGCCGCAACTTAAGTCGCGCTGCCCATATCGAACAAGTATTCAAACTGTTGAAGCTGGCAAAAGAACACGAAACCCAACAACGCTTTAAACAATCACTGACAGATTACAAAAACGCAGCGTCGATCGATCCAGACTCAGAGCTAGCACAATCTGGGATAGATCGCGTTCACAGTATTATTGTTGAACAAAACTTCAACAAGATTATGAGCAGAGGATTCGATGCCTTGAATCTTGGCAACTTCTCGAAAGCAAAGAAAGCGTTCCAAAAAGCGCGCACAATCAAGCCAGCTTCCAAAGAAATCAATGAAGCACTGAATCAAGCCAATGAGGGTCTTAAGATAGAAAATATAACTGTAAACAAACAAAAGGCCATGGCTGCCGAGCGACATGAAAACTGGCAAACAGCCACAGATCATTATGCATCAGTACTCGCACTGGATCCCGATGTCCTATTTGCCCAGCAAGGGAAAAAGCGGAGTGAGCAGTTTTTACAAGTTAATCAACAACTGGATTATTACCTAAAAAAACCCTCGCGATTGTACTCAAAAGACCCGCTCGTACACGCACAAAAATTACTTTCATTCGCCAATTCTCTCGAAAATCCAGGTAATAAGCTGACAAAAAAGTTGTCTGCGCTCGCCACGCAAATTAAACAGGCCCAGACGCCTATTTCTATCAAGCTAATATCTGATAATGCGACCGAAGTTGTAATCTACAAAGTTGGGAAATTGGGTACCTTTTCCACTCAGGAATTGATGCTGCGACGGGGTACTTACACAGTAGTTGGTACTCGCCCCGGTTACCGCGACATTAGAAAACAAATAATCGTCGATGGAAACCCAGGCACGCCCCCATTTCCGGTGCGTTGTGAGGAACGAATTTGATTCAATCTATTCGCATAGTCGATGCCGGAGAAACACGCGATTACCATCGCGACAACTTTCCTTTATCCCTGGGTGTTGGGGATGGTGTAGCCGTCCAACTATCCGGTGTAAAAGAGGAAGGAACACACGCCTTTCTGGGAATGTCGGATCTAAACCCTTTTATTCAACCCGTGGAAGACCATGAAGTCTTTTTGAACAACGAACAAATCTTCGACTCATGCTGGCTATACGATGGGGATACCATTCTAATTGAGAGTGCGCGGATTTTATATCGGAGTGTTGGCCAATCCCTGGTTTTTCAAATTGAAACTGCACAGGATGAAAAAACAATTCGTCCCCAAGTGCAACCGCCTTCGACACCACCAGTCCAAGCGGTATCGGTAAAAACAGATTCGTATCTCCAACGCAAACCAATAGTCGCCATATTATCATTGGCATTTATATGTCTTTTGCTTGTGTGTAGCTTCGTATTTTCGGCAAAATCAGTATCAATTCAAATACGCCCAGAACCCGATAATTTTGATATCGAAGGCGGATTTCTTAAATTTAATTTAGCCGACCGACATTTACTCCTTCCAGGCAATTACTTTGTCATCGCCCAAAAACAAGGTTACCGATTGTTGAAGGAAATGATTGAGGTAAACGAAGAACAAACTCAAGAGAAAAAGTTCTCATTGCAAATACTTCCGGGCTATCTCAACCTTTCCATACACCCCCTCGTCAAGGCAGAACTTGTCATAGATGGCGAAAAAATAAACAACGTACCCTCTAAAGCTATCGAATTGAGCGCCGGAAAGCATATTATCGCCGTAGATTCTGAAAGATACCTTCATTTCCAAACCGATTTCGTCACTGAGGGTAAAGGGGAAACCCAAAAACTGGCCATAAACCTAATTCCTAAATGGGCACCCATCTCTATCGCTTCGGACCCTTCTGGAGCCTCAATATGGATCGATGACAAAGAAAAAGGTTTAACCCCCTTAACGGTGGACATTTTAGATGGTGTACATACCCTGAAAGCACAATTGGAAGGATATTCACTCGAGCAATTGGAATTGGTAGTCAAGGCCAACCAGCCTCAAACCATCCCGAAAATTTTTCTTAAAAAAGCCGATGGCAAACTATCGGTAAACAGCAGCCCCCGCGGCGCAACAGTCACGGTAGATGGTATTTATCGAGGACAAACACCCTTAGATTTATCATTGATTTCAGAAGCCGATCATCGAGTCGTACTGACCAAAACCGGGCATGAATCTACAACACGTACCATCAATATTGAACCCGCGAAGCAGGCAAAACTTGATATTAAGATGGTACCAAAATTGGGTTATGTCATGTTGAACGTCACGCCTAGCGGAGGCAGAATTTATGTCGATGGAAAACAAATAAAAAGTACCCAAGGTAAAATTCGGTTAAGCGCAATTCCCCATACGCTTGAAATCAAGAAAAAGGGATACCAAAATTTTAAAACCCAAATAACCCCAAGCACGGTTTTCACAAAAGAAATTAGTGCCAAGCTATCCGCCGTAAAATCTAAATCCGGTCAGAAGTCCATTACCACCGCAGCAGGACAGAAGATGCTTTACGTCAAACCAGGTCGTTTTAGCATGGGTGCGTCACGTCGGGAACAGGGTAGAAGAGCGAACGAAACGCTTCGCACAGTTGAATTGACCCGGCCTTTCTATCTCGCTGTCATGGAAGTTACAAATGCCCAATTCCGCGCATTTAAACCCGACCATCGTTCTGGTTCGATTCAACGACACTCGCTTGACCAAAACGATCTCCCAGTGGTGCAAGTCACTTGGGAAGAAGCCGCGAGTTATTGTAACTGGTTAAGTGAAAGGGATTCCTTAACTCCCGTATATATAAAAAATGGACATAATATTGTCGCTCGCAAACCTATCCCCTCGGGTTATCGGTTACCCACGGAAGCAGAATGGGCTTGGGTCGCGCGTTTTTCGGGAGGCAATACACCATTAAAATATCCCTGGGGTTCTGGATTTCCACCAACCCGTGTCGAAGGCAATTATGCCGATACCTCATCCAGTACCTTGGTTGCCAGTGCATTATCGAATTATTCTGATAACTTTCCCGCAACAGCACCTGTTGGAAGCTTCAAGCCTAATACCTCTGGGTTTTATGATTTAGGGGGAAATGTCGCGGAATGGGTACACGATTACTATACCGTATATCCAAGCGTGGGAGCTCAACCTCTAAAGGACCCCTCTGGTCAGAGCCAGGGAACCCACCATACCATCAGGGGATCAAGTTGGAAATATGGCACGATCAGTCAACTGCGTTTTTCGTATCGAGATTACAGCCAAAAAAAACGTCCCGATGTCGGATTTAGAATCGCCAAATACACTGATCAATGAAAAACTTTTCTCTATTTATTTTAATATTGGTATTTCCAATCCACGTGTTGCCAGCGGATCTGCCAGCTAATCCTCAAGGAGACCCTAGAAACCAAGGCAAAGCAAAGGCAACAACAAAACAATCCACACCTAACAAAACCAAAAAATCTAAAATAGTACGCTCAAAGCGTTTCGTTCCAAGCGAAAAAATTTCTGCGGACGTTGCGGTTTCCTTCCCTGCTGATATTTAAATTGCGATGAAAAAAATTCTCGGTACAGAATTTGTGTATCAAATATTTTCCTTGGTTATTGCCGTAATCATTGTCCATGCCATCTACGTGGCTGTTATCAGGCCAAAAGCTGATTCGATCGTAAAACAACAGATAGAACAAGTTCAAAATGACAAAAACTATTTACCCATCCGGTCTGTTTTTGTAACGTTGCGGGATTATGAGCAAGAAATTTGCTTTATCCTCATGCTTTGGGCTTTTGCAATTATGGGATACAAGGGCATTGCAATCATACGTGAACGAGGTTTGCTTTTTGAAGAATTGATTCCCGTAACCGAAGGCATACAAATATTCCCGGAAGATACTCGCGCGTTTTCACGAACCATTCAGGCCTTACCCAACAAATATCAGGAATATCTCCTCCCTCGCGCTTTACTCACCGGCCTGCATCGATTCGCTTCAACCCGCAATATACAGGACGTCTCTACCACTGTAATCAACGTTTGTGACTCAGAATCGGAACGTTTAGAATCCGAATTAAGCATGATCCGCTATATTGCTTGGGCGATCCCTTCAATTGGATTTATCGGGACGGTACGTGGAATTGGGGAAGCATTGGGCCAAGCATACAAAGCAGTTGAAGGAGACATAACCGGGGTAACCCAAAGTCTTGGGGTAGCCTTTAATTCCACACTGATTGCGCTACTGATTAGTATTGTACTTATGTTTATCGTTCACCAACTCCAATTGGTACAGGAACGCCTAGTATTGGACACCGAAACCTATTGTGATCGGTACCTCATTCGGCGTCTACAAGTCCGACCTCTCGACTAATCACAGTGGTACCACCCAAAAATACTGCTTTTAAACACTAAGGTCGCATGGCAAGAAAGCCTCTCAACATTTTCGGTCTTGCTTTCCTTGACATAATGTTTTGTGGTTTTGGGGCGGTCATTCTGTTAGTCATGATCATAAGCTCCAAAACTGTAGCTCACCGAGATCAAATCAATCAAGATTTAATTTCGCAAGTCAACTTGCTCGAACAAGAAATCCTAGACGGACAAAAAAATCTTGCACAGCTAAAAAATTCCCTGGATCAAAGCGATCAAGAATTAGTGAAAACGCTGGCGCTTTCAAAAAACATCGTTTCTGCCATTCAACATAAGAAACGAAACATATCTGAACTCGACCAAAATACCTTCACCAGCAACGAGCAGATTAAGCAACTAGAAAACGAACTCAAATCCCTTGAAAAAGAAACTCAACGATTAGAAACAGAAGAAGTTAGCCGCGACCGGGGTAATAAGGTTAGAAAGTTTATTGGGCAGGGAGAACGCCAATACCTAACGGGTTTGAAAGTCGGAGGGAAACGAATTTTTATTCTGGTGGATACATCCGCAAGCATGCTCGATACCACAATCGTCAATATTATTCGCCAACGAAATCTTTCTGAAGCCCAACGAATTCGCACGGCAAAATGGCAACGGGTGGTTTCCACCGTAGATTGGCTAACCGCCCAAATCCCACCCTCTAGCCAGTTTCAAATCTATAGCTTCAACGAAGCAAGCCAAGCCTTACTTTCAGGAACTCATTCCAAATGGCTTTCCGCTTCGAGTGGAAATTATTTGAATCAAGCAATCGATAAATTAAAAAAGACCGCCCCAGAAAAAGGAACCAGTCTCTATAAGGCATTCGTCAGTCTAAAATCGATGCGTCCACCTCCGGATAACGTTTTCCTACTAACCGATGGACTGCCCACCCAGGGGAAAACCAAATCCAACAGAGGAAAAGTTTCCGGCGAGAAACGCCTAGAGTATTTTCAAACCGCATTAAAACAGCTTTCCCCCGGAATACCGGTTAATACTATATTGTTTCCCATAGAAGGAGATCCTCATGCATCCAGTGCTTTTTGGAAGCTGGCGATCCGAACAAAAGGCTCCCTGTTGAGTCCATCTAAAGATTGGCCATGAAAATTGGTGAAAATGCGGACTAAAAGAACAATAGAGGTCTTTAGTCTGTCATTTCTCGACATCGTATGCTGCGGGTTCGGAGCCGTTATCCTATTGCTCGTACTAAGCAAATACGCCGAACCCACGGTTATCGAAGAAGCTCACGAAAATCTTTCGGGTCGCATACAAAAACTTGAACAAGAACTCCACGAAATTAGAGGGGAAACCCATGTATTAATTCGCCAGCTGACCGTCAAACAGGAACAACTATCGAAAGATAAGGCTCGGCTTACAGGACTACAAGGAAATTTGTCCAATATATCCAGCCAATTTTCTGCTTCCAAACAAAAAGCCGACGTTAAAAATATTATCGAAGGCCAACTCGCCTCGGCAAAGCAGAATCTAACCGAGGAAATGCGCCGCTTGAATCGTAATCCAAGAAAAGTGTCGAATCAAGGGCTCATAGGCGGTATTCCCGTCGACAGCGAATATATCATTTTTGTCATTGACACCTCGGGTAGTATGTACAACTACAGTTGGAATCTGGTTGTTCAAAAAGTCACCGAAACGCTAGATATCTACCCTAAAGTCAAGGGCATACAAGTAATGAATGACATGGGAAACTATATGTTTTCCCAATACCGAGGCAAATGGATACAAGACACACCGGCCCGCCGTAAAGCCATCATCCAACGGTTACGCACCTGGAATTCTTTCAGCAACAGCAGCCCTGTCGAGGGCATCACCAAAGCAATTAGATCATTTTATTCCAAGAACAGAAAAATAAGTATTTACGTTTTCGGTGATGAATTTTCGGGGCCATCGATTGATGCCGTTATCAAAGGAGTAGACCGCATAAATAAAGCCGACAATCACGGTAACCGATTGGTCCGCATTCATGCGATTGGATTTCCAGTATTATTCAGCCAGCCCGTGCACCAACAGCAAACCGGTACACGATTTGCCACCCTAATGCGAATTATTTGTGAACGAAACGGAGGCACGTTTATTGGGCTTAATCGGTTCAAACGTTAGCGGTAGACGATCTTACGGCATCATCCAATCGTCATTAACAATCAAGCAGACTATATTCCTTGGCGCAGCACACCCCCTGTTAACTCCATTTTAGGGGGTGAATAGACTGATACCCCAATCCCTGGGTCGCTATTTTAATTAAGCTGCACGGCGTCGGCCCAACGCGATTAACCCTGTAAGCGCAGAGCCAAATAGCCAAACTGGCGCCGGAAGAGGCACCACCGCCGCCACCGGCTCACCCGGTAGCACTGCCCAGGCACGAAAAGTGTTTGCTGAAGGGCCACCGTTAGGCTTAGCGTTTGAACCTTGCGCCCCGGTGGAGGTGGAGAAACCCCACGCGCTATCGATAAAGCTGGGATCTTGTTCAAATTCACTCCCATACCAGTAGAAAGCGTTGTCAAGGTTTTGGAACGGACCCAAATTGGTTACCCCGATTCCTTCGCTCACATCGCTCCCATCGATTTCTTTTGAGCCAATGTTACTAAGCTCCGTATAAAATATATTTCCCAGTGCGCTGGCTGGACTACCATTATTCCAGCCAATATCGGAACTCCCGTCGAAACTTGATAAATAATTTATACTACTTCCGTTGACAGGAAGGATTTCCGGCAACTGCCAATTACTTTGCCCTCCGTATGCTTGATCATTCAGCCAAGTAATCCACGCTACGGCCCCAAACCATGTCATTGAACCGGAATCGGTGTCGAAATGGCTTCCATCGTCCAAATTCTGAGGACCCCACAGCGGATCCACAATTGTAGGGGTCAAACTGGTAATGGAATTGACCAAATTAGCATTATTGGCCGCCTGGGTTTTGAACAAATTGGCGTCTCTCGCAAACGTCGTATCGCTTTCAGGATTGTATACAAATTCATCGTTAGAACCCCGTAGCTCTAATGCCGCTTCTACTGGAGCAACTAGAAAGCTTCCAAACAACGCAATCGCTATTGGAAAATATTGTTTTTTTAATTCGATTTTCATACTACTGACCTACTATGTACTAAGACTTCCTAGACCCTTACAGATTACAAGACTCCACGCCAAATGATTAGATACACGATGCATTTTGAACTTATAAATTATTGATAATACAGCTCTTATTTTTTAGAGTTATAAATGTACACGCTGAGTCCCAAAAAAAACTTATTTCTACTTTGCCACGAATGACAGAGTCCTCTCAGCCCCAAGCGTGCGCCATTTTTAGACCACAAATTAGCCACTCACTCTTCGATTGGCACCCAACCCAAAAAGACCGATCAATCCACTTGCCATAAGTACCAAAGGCACTGGGACCGGGACGACAGTAGCAACCAACTCGGCATTAACTTCACTGTTTAATATCAAGGTACCAGACTGTCCATCGATGACACTCAATGCAAGATGCAAGGCTTGGTCACCAAAGCTTCCAAAAAAACCATTCCCATCCGATGCGAAGACTTGCAGAAAATCTTCTGCAAGATTATTAGTACCCTGTTCGCTGATTTGCGCTAATGCAAATGCTGTAGTGCTAGGGTCTACAATAACGTTAGGGTCAAGCCCAAAGTCTGACAGTTCAATGCTCAATGCGTAGGGAATCGAAATATCCACGGTACCTGTTCCAGTTGCCGTGTAATCCAAAAAGATTTGGGCGTTGGCGTCACCAAACCCGACATTCTGGATACTGGTCGATGCATTGGTACCTAGTGGAAGTGCGCTGGCATCTGCGGTCACTGAACCCCCACCTTCGGTAATGAAAAGATGATTCGGATCTTGGTGGATAAAATTAGCAGCTGTCTGCGAGAAAAAAGTCGGATCGCCAAAATTTAATGTGGCATCACCCGAGGTCGTTTCGAATAAGGCGAAACTATAATCGATAGATGAGCTAGCGGAGAGTCCCGCCGCAAAAGCTGTAGACCCGGCCAGGGATAACCCGAAGCCGACCACAGCCAATAATACCTTGTATTTGATGGTTTTTGTTTTCATTGCATTACTCGGGGTTTCTTGTAAATTATTTGTGATAGTTTTATACGAGCAACATTTTTCTGGTTCACAAAACTAGCAAGGGTTCTTAGTCTTCTGCAGCGAAGCGGTATATTTCGATACGAATGACCGTCGATATTTGCCTCTAACCTACGGTTCTCCAGTTGGAGACTGTATTTTTGATCAAGAGCGAACATATAAAATGGTGTTTTTTTAGCGTATTTCTCGTAATTCACCACCTTGCTTGAATCACCGAGCCGAACAAAAGACTCGATGACTCGCAGCAAGTGAAACCAATTTTAATTACATCTTTAGTAAGTTAAGGCGCGGCATTAGCTGGCCAATAGCCCTCAATTGGAAGTAGCTCATCGATTTGAGCATCGGTAGGTGACCACTCGAGGTCAATTCCATCTCCACATGCAGCGTCCAATGGATTGTTGGCCATATCACGATGAACCGTGATTCTTGGCCAAAAGCCAACGGGCTGTACTGTAGGATCATTGAATTTCGCTGTTAAACGCCCCATCCAAACATCAACACGGTCAGGCGCCGTGGCCGATTTCGAACACCAGTTGGCGATAGGAATCAAGATATCTACTTTCTTCGCGCAACTAGCAGCTTGGAATGTTGGGGTACTATATCTGACGGGTATCTGTCCGGTAAGATCAACTTGGAGATAGCCATTTTTAAAATGGAAACCAGCGGCGCCGCCCAATTCGGATTGGGTCTGCGTTCTAAAGACGTCCTTATCCTGGGTTAAACGCGCGGACGAATGCAGTCCACCCTGCAAATGGTCGCCAAACGTCGTTGCCACATTAGGGTCTTCCCCTACACCAACCTCTTCCACCATACCATCGCTTCCTGGGAAAACCACAGCTTGCGCCCTCACTGGTGTACCGTCACATCCATGGGATATCGAAACACTAGCAAAAACTCTTGCACCTTCATCAAGCACGTTAGGCACCAAGGTCGTATGCGCCAAAGCGCCTTGCACAAAGCATAGAATAAAAACTGTTAGCGATGACATCACCAATTGCCTGATCCGTTTGGTGAGTATATTTTTCATAATATTTCTCCTCTTTATTATCTATGACAAATTATTTTAAGTTACTGAATGAACATGAAACCAACCACTAATACAATGCCCCAAATAATCACCGACAACTCGAATTCGACCAATTAGACCGAACAAGTTATCTGTAAACGACTAGCGTTGCACAAATGCCCCTCAACACTTATAAAGCAATGGCTGGACCAAGAACTTACAATTGATCATGAAAACATTAATACTGATTAGTTTTAATAAGTTAGCCTAATTCAATCATGATTATGAAGCCCTTTTAGGCGCTGCAAAAGTGAGTGAAATCCCTTACTTCTCCTATAAAGTGTGTGAAATGCCACACTTACTCTTGCAATAGGATACCGTAGCTAGACATTGGAAAATGCCAGAGTGTCCCGACGATACTCAACGAAACAGAAAGGTGGCATGTCCGAAAGGCTGTCCGAACACAGGAATGCTAGAAGATAGCGATATAAGGTCGACTGGAGGCGATTATTCGCCGAATGTTCTGGTCAGAGCGATGTATGGCTATTTTTTTCACTACCAATAGCAAAAGGAGTTGCTAGTGATCCACCGGAATGCCCATCGACATTTACCCAAAAATGAGGGACCCCTAAA
>Ga0114933_10004007_pt1 | contig 14028 bp, 9 predicted proteins | sample 4SBtaG_FD_89691 | JGI IMG/M metagenome (GOLD analysis project Ga0114933, IMG submission 89691) | Deep subsurface microbial communities from Kolumbo volcano to uncover new lineages of life (NeLLi) - 4SBTROV12_W25 metaG | ecosystem: Environmental > Aquatic > Marine > Volcanic | place: Kolumbo...
CACCGGCCTGATTCGCAAGCACAGCGGCACCCCGTGAGGGTGTGAGTTCGGGTTCGGGTTCGGGTTCGGGTGGCCCGGACCCGGGTTATCGCTCAGTCAGCGACTTCCAATCGGGCCTGGCCGCGCGCAGGGCGAACACGGTCGCCCAGGTGTTGATGTGGTCGCTGCCCGGCTCGTACCGCAGGCCGCCGCTGGCGTGGGTGTGTTCGGCGAGGGACGCCATGAGAGCCTCGGTTTCGTCGCGATCCGCAAGCCCCAGGACCGCGGCGAGGCGCAAGGTTTGCGCGGTGACGTCGAGCCGCGCCGGACCGCTGTTCAGACCCGCATGCACGACGCCGTCCCGGACGTGGTCAAGCAGGCTCGTGGTCAGACTTCGCGCGAGAGCTTGGTGCCTCTTCCGTGTGGCCAACCCTTCAACGGCGTAGGCCATGGCGTGTGCGTAGACGCGATCGGTGCCGGCGTGAACGGCGAGCGTGTTGCCCCGCGAACAGGGTCGAAGCAATTCATCGACGAGCATGTCGCCGAGGTCGCTGCGGCCTGCCGAATCAAGCGGACCGAGCAGCCAAAGCAGGTGGCTGCCAAACGACTCACTCCAGCGCGTGGACTCCTCTTCGGCGCCGAGCCTCGGGCCGCCCGAGACGCCCACGCGGGCGCCGATCATGGGCTTGATGGATTCGAGCAACCGATGCGCCCAGGCGTCATCGTCGAGCGCAAGCGCCGCTGCGAGTCCAACCCCGGTATCAAACAAGTATGTCCGGCCGTCGCGGGCCAAGCCGCGCTGAATCGAGATGGATCGCAGCGCGGAAGCGACCTCGCGATGGGTCTTGGCGAAAGCAGGGATGAGCAACGCCCACGCCGTCGCCTCTTCGTACAAATAGCCGGGCACCTGGCCGGTCGGATCGCGCCACGAAACGCACAGGTTGTGGGTTGCGTCGACGGCCGCCGTGGTCAGCCACTGGCTCCAGCGCCGTTGCAGGCCGGCCATCATCGCGGCGGGGATTACTTGAGCCGGAGCTCGATGTGGCGCGTCTGCCGCAGCTCGCCGATCCAGTTGCGGTACAGCTTGAGGAATGCCTGCTCGGTCAGCAGCCCGCGCACCATCTGTTCGATGTAGCGCTTGTCCTTGGCCGGCGCCATGCGGCGGTCCACCAGCTGCACGATATGAAAGCCGAAGGGGGTCTGGATGACCTTGCTGACGTCGCCCTTCTTCTTCAGCCCCCAAAGCGTGCGCGCGAAAGTCGGATCGAGCATCCACCGGCGCATGAACCCGAGGTCGCCGCCGTATTGCGTGCCCACGTCGTCGCTGTGCTCTTCGGCGATCTCGGCGAATGACTTGCCGCCCGCCTGGACCATGTCCCAGATCCGCCACGCCTTGCTGCGCAGCTTGTTGACCTGCATCGGGCCGGCGCCGGGCGGGATCTTCACCAGCACGTGGCGGCCGCGCACCTCTTCCTCGATGGTGCCGCCCTTGTACTTGACGTCCATCACGCGCTTGACCTCGGCCTCCGTGATGCGCAGCCGGCTGCCGAGCTTGGTTCGAAGCATCTTGATGCGCAGCTTCTCGGTGCGGATGCTCTCGCGGTACTCGCCGACACCCGCAAACCCGAGCCTGCGGACGTTCTCGCGCAGCTCCTGGTTGTCCCACACGTTCTTGCGTTTGAGCTTGGCGAGCTCCGCGTCGATCTCGGCGTCGGAGACGGTCAGGCCCAGCTCGCGGGCGGCCGAAAGCACGAGCTCGTTTTCGATCAGCACGTCGAGCACCTGGCGGAGCATGTCGTCGTCGCTGCGGGGACGCTCGGCCTCGGTCGGGACCATCTGTTGGCTGCGACCGTGTTGGGCCAGGGCGCGGACCAGGGCGGTGCGCGTGATGATGCGTTTGCCGACCACCGCCACGATGCCGTCGACCTGCGTGTAGCCCTTGGGCAAGACGGCGCGGCGCGATTTGGTCGGCTGCGCTGCGTGCACCGCGGCGATGAGGCCGGCGGCGAACGGACCGGCGGCGATTGGACCGCTGGCGATTGGACTGGTTGCGATCGAACTGGCCATGACCGCGCCGGCGAGGGCTGCGATGACGAGGTGACGGCGCATCACTTGGCCTTCCCGGCGGGTTTACCGCCAACGGGTGCGGCCTTCTTGGGCAGCGGTTTGGGAGCGGCCGGTCGCGCGGGCAGCTGGCGGACTGCGTCGTCGTTGATCGTGATCTTGGCGCTGGTTCGGAGCGACCGGATCATCTCCTTGCGCTTGAGGTCTCGTTTGCGCTTGAGCAGGCGGCGCCGGATCGACTCCTTGACCGCATCGAGCTTCTTGTCGACGGCGGGCAGCTTGCTGACGGGCAGCAGGATGTGAAACCCCTTGTCGGACTTGATCACGCCCGAAAGCTTGTAGGGCTCGGTGAGGAATGCGGCGTCGACGACGGCCTTGGGAATCGCGTTGAGGCGCGCTTTCTCCGCGTGGGAGAGGTGTTCGGGAATCGTCTTGCTGACCCGCCCGATGGAGCCCAGGTAGGGAATGGTCGCCTTGTCTTCGGTCAGGCGCGTCACGTAGTCCTTCCACAGCCCGGCGATCTGGGCCGAGTTGCCCTGGCTGCCGGCGCGGATCTCGTTGAGCACGCGTTTGGCCTGCTCTTCGGTCTTGAGGAGGATGTGCCGAACCTCGACCTGCGCGGGGCGTTGGTACATGACGAGGTTGTTCTTGTAGTAGGCCTCGATTTCGGCGTCCTTGATGTCTTCGATCTTGATCGCGTCGATCACGGCTTCCTTGAGGAAGCGGCGCACCATCTGTTGCTTGAGCGCCGCGACGACGTCCGGGTGCTCGGCGAGACCTTGTTTGCGCGCTTCGTCGGCGAGGATCTCGAACTGCACCCAGTTGACGAGGTATTCCTTGCGCTTGGCGATGGTCGAGTACTGCTGACGGACGACCTGCGACTCGCGGTTGAGGCGCGCTTCGAGGTCGCCAAGGGTGATCGTGTGACCGCCGCCGAGATCGGCCAGGACGATCTTGCGCTGTTCCTCGGAAAGCAGCGAGTCATCGGCCGTTGCGGCGACCTTGGGCACTTCGGCGACCGTCTTGGTCTTGGCTTCGGCGGTCACGCCGGGGCCCTTGGGGCGCGGACGTTCGGGTTTGTTGCACCCGGCCAGCACGGCGACCACGCAAGCGAGGGCGACGGCGAGAGGCGCGGCGGGGCGGATCTGGTGACAACGCGGCATGGGCTACCCGAACAGGTCAAGGGCGCCGAGTGTTCCGCCGGCACCCGGTCCGGTCAAGCGCGCCGAAAAATCAGCCCGGGCCAAGTCCTTGCAGCGGCGCAGGCAGCGCTTTTTGCATCGCGTGAAATGACTCGCTCACTGCGGCCGTCGAGCACGTGCCGGCAACGGTGCCCTGCAACGCCTTGATGCGCCGTTTGGCCGTTGCGTGGGTCCGGTGGAGGGTCGCGATAGCTCGGCCCGTGCTCGGCAAACGCACAACGAGGTCACGCAGGCCACACGCGCCGTGCTTGGAGCGGGCGAGCAGCTTGACCGCGAGCGCGTCGGCCTCGATCTGGTGCTCGACCGGCAAGCCCTTGAGCAGGTAGTCGTCAGCGAACGTGCCGATCACACCAGGCAACCAGCCGTATACATCGGAATTGACGACCCGGTTGGCGGCTTCGATCGCGGCATCGCGGGTGCGGATGCGTCGAATTCGTTCGCCCGGATGGCGGGCCACCACATGGCCGATTTCGTGGGCGATCGCGCCGGCGAGTTCAGCTTCGGTCCGGACAGCGCGGAGCAATCCGAGCGTCACATACACCCGGCCCCCGGGCGCGCACAGGGCGTTGCGCTCCCACGAGTTGAGCACAAAAAACCGCCACGGCAGCGACGCGCGACGGCTGTGAGCGGCGAGGCGTTCGCCAAGCTGGGCGATGTAGGCGGTGACGTTGGCTGGTCGCGCGATCCCGCCGTAGATATCGACGATTACGGGGTGCACCCGGTCGCCGGCCCGTTGTTCGGCCTGTGGGCTCAGCTCAGCCTGCGCCGCGATCATCTTGCCGGCGCCGATGCCGATGGCGATGCGCGGGTCTTGGCGAGCTACCGTTTCGATGAACAGTCCACAGCCGCTCGTCGTGACGATGACCGCCAACGCCGCGGTCAACACGGGGCTCGCGCAGAGTCGCTTCACGGACAAGCCAGCTTGCGGATTCGATGGTTGGCGCTGTCGGCGAAATAGACGGCTCCGTCCCCCGCGACCACGATTCCCCAGGGTTTGCTGAGCTTGCCCTTCAAGGCCGGGCCGTTGACGTGGCCGGAGTAGGCGGTGCCGGCCACCGTTGTGACGATGCCGTTTGCGACATGGCGCAGTCGGTGGTTGTCGCGATCGGCGATCCAGACGCCCTTGGGACCTTTGGCGACACCGCACGGTTGGTTGAAGCGCGCGCTGCTGAGCGGCCCGTCGTCGTCGCCCTTGTAGGTGCCCGCGAACGTCGTGACGACGCCAGCGCCCGTGATCTTGCGCATCTTGTGGTTGTGACGGTCGGCGATCAGCGCGTCGGTGGCGATCGCAACCGACAGCGTGAGCGCGCCGGAAAAACCGTGAAATCGCATGGATACTCCTCGCCTGGCGTGCCGCAAGGGTACCGGTCGCGGCGCTTTGGTGCCATTTTAGCGGCGAGAGGAAGACGCCATGCAGCTGCACAACATCACCATCAAGACCCTCGAAGATGAGGACTACGCGATCGCCGACCTGTGGCGCGACAAGCCGGTCGTCATCGCGTTCTTGCGCCACTACGGCTGAATGTTTTGCCGCGAGCAGGTCGCTCGTCTCAGCAAGCGCGTCGACGAAATCCACGCCAGGGGCCATCACCTCGTCGCGATCGGCAACGGCGCCCCCTACATGGCCAAGGCGTTCGCCGAAAACGAGAACATCACGTTCCCCCTGTACACCGACCCCGGCAAGGACGCGTACAAGGCGCTCGGGCTCAAGAACAGCAAAGCCGGCATCCTCAAACCGGCGGTCTGGAAACGCGGCCTGCGCGCGACGATGAGCGGCCACAAACAGACCGGCGTGCGCGGCGACCCGTTTCAAAATGGCGGGCTGGCGGTCGTGGGACCGGACGGAACCCTGAGATTTCTGCACGTTGACGACGATATGGGCGACCATGCCGATCTCGACTCGGTGATCGCCGGACTCGACCCAGCTTGAAGATAGGCCGCGCATGTCGCCTCTCCTTGCCACGTTCAGCCCCGCGCGCGTCACCCTGAATAAGGGGCTGCTTGTCGCGATCGGCGCGACGTTGGTGGCGACCGGATGCGGCGGTCCCACGATCCAGAAGGCGCCCGACGAGGGCCCGGGTCACGACCTCGCGTGTCCCGCCGGCACCGAGCTACACGGCAAAGCACCGCCCAACGGCAAGATCCTCTTTTGCGCGGACCTGCGACGCTCCGGCATCGCGTCCCGGCATGGCCCTGTCGTCGATTGGTCGTGTCGGCAATGCCGCAAAGGCGCCTACGAGAAAGGTCGATACAACCACGGGCGTCGCGACGGTGAGTGGCAGCTCTTCGCGTCCGACGGTCTGCGCATGGCCATCTCCCACTATCGCGAGGGCAAGAAGGTCGGCGACTGGGCCGGCTGGTACAGCGACGGAGCGCCCCGCTACCACCGCAGCTTCGACAGCGAGGGCAAACCCCACCGCACCGAGTGGCAGAACTACCGCAACGGGCAGCGCGAATTCGAGGGCCGCTGGGTTAACGGGCAGCGCGACGGCCGCTGGCAGCGATGGACCCGGCGAGGCCACCGCATCAGCGACGGCACGCACAAAGCAGGCCGACGCCATGGCCCGTGGAAGACCTTTGACTCGCAGGGTCGAGAGGCCGGCGTCACGTTCTATGAACGGGGCAAAGTCGTGCGCGAAGGCGTCGTCGTTGGCGGCGTGCTGCGGCTGGTGATGGTCGATGACAAAGGCAACAGGACCGGCACGTTGACCGAAAAAGACGGCAAACGACACGGCCAGATGGTCGAGTTTCATCGCGGCACCGAGACACCGTGGCGCAAGACAACGTGGGTCGCTGGCAAACAGACCGGACCGGCGAGCCTGCATCGCAAAAACGGCACCAAACGTGCGGCCGGCAGGCTGGTTGATGGCAAACCCACGTGCGGCTGGCAGCTCTTCGACGACAAGGGCACCGACCTCACCCGCGGCCCCGCGTTCGCCGCGATCGTGTCCAAACAGGCAGGTGCAGCGGTCGACAACAAGGATCCGTGTGCCTGGACCGATGCCGACATCATGTTGCTGCGCGCCGCCGCAGACGCGCCTGCGACCGTCGCCCTTGCCCGGTGGATGCTCGAACACGCGGCGCGAAAAGGCCGGGACTCCGACGCCGAGGCGAGCGGCCCACCCGAAGGCCCCGTGACCGCCAAACAGCGGCTGGAGGCCATGGTCGGACTGCACAAAAAGGCAGAAGAAGCCGCCGCCAAGCTCGCGTTCGACGTCGCCGCGCTCCACCAAATGGCCGCGCTATTGGAAGCTGACCGCGCGTTCGCCGGCGAACTTCTCGTCTTGCCCGCCGACGCCAACGCCCCCGGTTCACCGTCCTGGCCTGGCCCCAAACCCGACAAGGACGAAGCCAGGGCGTTCATGCAGAGCGCCGTCGATCAGCTGCCCGGCATCCGCGCCTTGCTCTACGAAAAACAGGCCGGCGAACGACCGATCCGCAAGGCTGGACGCGTCACCCTCGGTCGCATCGGGCTGAGCAAGCTCAACTACCGCAAGTTCAAGGCAAGGATCACCAAGGCCGCCAAGAAGATGGGCGTGGAGCGCAAGGCAACCGACGTGACCGGCTCGACCGCTTCGAAGTAATGCGTCTGCGAAGTAGTGATTCTGCGAAGCAACGATTCTGCGAAGTAGTGATTCGGTTCAGATATCGATGACGACGGGCTCGGGCTCGGTGGCGTAGTCGAGCAGCTCGCGCAGCACTTCCTTGGTGGTCTGCAGGGCATCGTCGCGTTCGTGACCCCGCATCGGGCGCAGCAGCATCATCGACGGCGTGAGGCGGTAGAGCGTTCCTGGCCGATTGACCAGCTCCAGCAACCGTTCGGCTTGCAGCTTGCCGCGTTCGTGCAGGGTCATGGCGATGGCGGCGGGGCCTTGTTCGACCTTTTCCATGCCGATCGCGATGGCGAGTACGCGGATCTCGATGGTGTCGACGAGCGCGTGGGCTTCTTCGGGCATGCGGCCGAATCGATCGACGAGATGGTCGACGAGCGCGCGCAGTTCGTCTTCCGTTCGCACCGAGGCGAGCCGCTTGTAGGCCATCAGCCGCTGGCTGGCGTCGGGGATCCATGTGTCGGGCAGGTAGGCGGTGACGGCGACCTTGATCTCCGGGTCCACGGGGGCGCCGAGGTGGTCGTCGCGCAGCTTCATCACGGCTTCTTCGAGCATGCGGATGTAGAGGTCGTAGCCGACTTCGGCGATGTGACCGGTCTGCGCTTCGCCGAGGATGTTGCCGGCGCCGCGGATCTCGAGGTCGTGGCTTGCGATGTGCACGCCGCTGCCCAGCTCGGAGAAGCGCTCCAGCACGGCAACGCGTTTGGCACCGTCGGCGGTCATCTGCTGGCGCGGCGGGATCATCAGGTAGCAGTACGCGCGTTGACTGGCGCGCCCGACGCGACCGCGGAGCTGGTAGAGCTGGGCGAGGCCGAAGGTGTCCGCCCGCTCGACGAACATCGTGTTGGCGTTGGGGATGTCGAGCCCGGATTCGACGATCGTGGTGGCGACGAGCACGTTGAAGTCGCCGCGCATGAAGCCGAGCATCGCGTCTTCGAGGTCGGTCTCGGACATCTGCCCGTGCGCCATAACGGGGCGCGCGTCGGGGCAGAGCAGCTTTATCTCCTCGGCGATGCGCGGCAGGTCACCGACCCGATTGCGGATGTAGAAGACCTGGCCGCCGCGGGCGAGCTCGCGGTCGATGGCGTCCTTGATCAGCTCATCGGAACCGCGGCAGACGATGGTGCGCACGGCCTTGCGGTTTTCGGGCGGCGTCGCGATGAGGGAAAGGTCGCGCAGACCGAGCGTGGCCATCTGCAGCGTTCGCGGGATCGGTGTCGCGGTGAGCACGATGCAATCGAGGGTCGAGCGCCACTTGGCGATGGCCTCTTTCTGCTTGACGCCAAAGCGGTGCTCCTCGTCGACGATGAGCAGGCCGAGGTCGCGAAATCGCACGTCTTTGCTGAGCAATCGGTGGGTGCCGACCACGATGTCGACGTGTCCTTTGCCGAGCTTGTCGATGACTTCGCGCTGCTCGGCGCTGGTGCGGAAACGCGACAGAGAGTCGATTGTGACCGGCAGGCCCCGGCAGCGCTCTTTGAACGTCAAGCGGTGCTGCTCGGCGAGCACGGTTGTCGGCACCAGGACGGCGACCTGCTTGTTGTCGAGGCACGCTTTGACGGCCGCGCGGATGGCGACCTCGGTCTTGCCGTAGCCCACATCGCCGCAAACGAGGCGCCAGGCGGGTCGCGGCCTCTGCATGTCGGCGAGCACTTCGTCGATCGCGCGCTGTTGGTCGGCGGTTTCTTCGTGCGGGAACGTCGCTTCCCACTCGCGGTACAGCTCGTCGGGCGGCGAAAACGAGTGGCCTTCGCGGGCCTGGCGCTCGGCGTAGAGTTTGACCAGCTCCTGCGCGATCTTCTCGACAGCCCTGCGCGTCTTCTTCTTGACGCGTGACCAGCGCTCGTTGCCCAGCTTGTCCAGGTGCGGGGAGCCCGAGCCGCCGCCGACGAACTTCTGCACGCGATCGAGGTTGGTCGCCGGGACGTACACCTTCTCTTCGCCGCGGTAGAGCAGCAGCAGGAAGTCCTGTTCGGTGCCGCCGACCTCCATGCGAACCATGCGCACGTAGCGGCCGACGCCGTGATCGACATGCACCACATAATCGCCTTCGTTGAGCTCGGCGATGTTGGCGATGAGCTGGCCGGCCTTGCGGTCGCGGCGTTGTTTGGGCTTGCGGACCCGGGCGCCGAAGATCTCCTCTTCGTCGATGACGAGCAGGTTGAGGGCTTCGAGGCAGAAACCGCGCCCCGTTCCGCCGAGGATCAGCAACGCGGCGGTGTCCTTGTCGAGTCGCAGCTTGCCGATGTCGGCGGGGCGCAGGGGTTCGTCGTAGATACGGGCGGCGATGCCGTAGTGACGCAGGATGTGATGCAGGCGCTGGCGGCCACCGTCCGAGCGCGAGGTAATGGCGACGAGATGGCCGAGGCGCCGGGCTTCTCGGATGCGGGCGGCGAGCGGGCGCAGGCCTTCATCGGCGCCGCGTGATTTGCGGATCGCCTCGGTGACCTGGGTGTTGGCCTGCACGTCGACCACGAATGTGGGCAGCGCGTTCTCTTCGCCGAGCGCGACCGGCCGGATGAGCAGGCGCGTGTAGCTGTCGAGCAGCTTGCGGACCTTGGCGGGCGACGTGAACAGCTTGGCCGGCGAGAAGACGAGACGACCGGACGCGCGCGCTTCCCGGTACTGGCGCGTCAACCGCTTGTAGGCTTCTTCGAGCCGCGCCTCGCACGCGTCGGGGCCCTCGATGATGACGATCGGGTCGGCGCCCCTGGCTGTCTCGAGCAGCGGGGCGATGGCGGGTGGCACGGCGGGCAGCAGCGCCTCGAGACCGGGCATCAGGTGGCCGGACTTCAGCTCGTCGGTGATCGCGCGCAGGTCGGCGGTCGGCAGGCCCTGTTCGTCGGCGATGTCGGTGATGCGGTCGACGATGACGTTGATGCGCTCCGGGTCGAGCAGCAGCTCGCGCGCCGGCGGGAAGATGGCGTCGGGGACCAGCGCGCCGCCGTGTTGGTTGTCCGGGTCGAAGAAGCGAATGGACTCGACGTCGTCGCCGAAGAAGTCAAGGCGCACGGGCCGGTCGTAAAGCGGGCTCCAGATGTCGACGACGCCGCCACGGATGCAGAAGGTGCCGGGATCTTCGACGACCGGGACGCGATCGTAGCCGCCGGCGACCAGCTGTTCGGCGAGCTCGAGCCGGTCGACATTGGCGCCCGCGCTGGCCATCGCGGCGGACGAGTCGAGCGTTTCGGCGTCGAGGGTGTTGATCAGCAGCGCTTCGGCCGGCAGCACGATGGCGGCGATGCCAAGGTCCATCTGGATGCGATAGGCGGCGGCGACGCGCTCGGAGGCGAGGGCGCGAATCGGCACGATCTCGTGGTAGGGCGAGACGTCGTCGGGTGAGTACGGCAGGACCGGTTCAAGCGCCGGCCACTGCTCCCCTTCGAACGCGCCCATCGCGTCGACCACCGCGCGCGCACGTTCAACCGTCGGGACCACGACGAGCAGCGGTCGATCGAGGCGGTGGCGGATGTTGGCGAGCACAAAAGGCACGACTGCGCCCTCGGCGGCGGCCAGGACCGTCTTGGGATTGCCGTGTTCGAGCGAGAGCAGCAGGCCTTCGAAGTCAAAGCTGCGCTGGGGACGAGGCGTCATGGCGGGCTCGGCGAAGCGGGCTGGGGAGGTGGCTGCGGTGGGCGCTGGCGTGAACAGCGTCGCGAAGGGCGCGGACTGTGACGGTCCCGCCGGCTGAGTGCAACCGGTGATTTCGTTTGCCCGCTGGGCTGTCAGCGCTCGCCGGTGAGCTACGTGCCGTTGACCTGCGTGGGCTGGTTCCGGTCGACCTTGGCGTTGTTGCCTATCTGGCCCAAGGAGCCTTCGCCCCAGCAGAAGACCTTGCCCGTGTTCTGCACCGAGCATGGCGTGTAGTAGAACTTGCCGATCGCGCGGATACCGTGACCGCCGTAGGTCTGCGGCCCGATCTTGCTGATCGAGGAGTTCTTGCGGTTGCCGATCTGGCCCTCGTTGCCGCGCCCCCAGCACTTGAGATAGTCGTTGGTCGCCATCGCGCAGGTGTTGTGCATCCCGAGGCCGAGAACGGCCCGCTCGTCCATGTTGGTAGCCGCACGAACCGGGCTTTCGCGCCGTGTGGTGGTGCCATCGCCGAGCTTTCCGTACTGGTTATCGCCCCAACACCACACCTCCCGGTTGGTCGTGGCCGCGCAGAAGTGCCGCTGACCGCCGGAGACGCGCACGACGTCCTTCAAGCCGGTGACCAGCCCCGGTTTTTGAGCCGAGTTGCTGCGGAAACCACGTCCCAACTCCCCGTTGCCCGACGTGCCCCAGCAGCTCACCGTTCGGTCGGCAAGCAGTGCGCACGTTGCGTACCCGGTCGTCGCGATCTGGACCGCGGTCTTGATGCCGGGGACGAGGTTGGGCGTTGGCGTGTCCGGCGCGCGGCTGCCGTTGGTCGTTCCGCTGTAACCGGAGCCGTGGCATCCCACCCCGCCATCCTCGAACAGCGTGCAAGCGTGCCGTCCGCCGACTGCGACCTGGACCGCGCCGGTCGTGCCGCCGACCTTGTTGGGCGTGGTGTAGATGCCCGATGACTTGGTGGCGACACCGACCGAGTAGGAGCTCGAGCCGCCCCAGCAGTACGTGTCCCGAACCGACGCCACCTCGATGACCGCACAGCTCAAGGAGCCGCCGCTGCCGCCCATGTCGAAGTCGAGCACCTTGCCCGGCACCGTCGCCTTGACCGGGACAAGTGAGGCGGTCTGGGTGCCGTTGCCAAACTCGCCGTGCGAGTTGTAACCCCAGCACCAGAGCTCACCGTTGGCGCGCACCGCGCAGACCGAACGGTAATAGCTTGACGCTTCGAGGCCCCAACCGCCGTTTTGCGCCAGGCAAGCGCCGCTGCCGTTGCACTGGCGACCACCACCGCAGGGTGTCCAGCGGGTCACGTTGGTCTTCTTGCAGGTGCCATTGCTGTTGCACGACTCCCAGGTACACGGGTTGCCGTCGTTACACTTGCTCGTGCCGCGACAGACGCCGCCGGTGCACTTGTCCGACGTTGTGCACGCGTCCTTGTCGTCACAAGTCGTGCCGTGGTTGCCAGGTTCGGCGTAGCAGCCGCTGCGGTTGGCCGCGCATTTGTCCACGGTGCACGGATCGCCGTCGTTACAGGTCTTGGCCACCGGGCCCTTGCAGACGCCGGCTTTGTCGCAGACGTCTTTTTCGGTGCAGACATCGCCGTCGTCGCACGCGCCGCCTTCGGGGATATTCGTCCATTTGCAGACACGGTCGACGCATTCATCGGCGGTGCAGCGCAAACCGTCGTTGCACTCGCTGGAAAAGCGACATGGGAAGCCTTTTTTCGGCGTGCCCTGCAGGAGTCGATAGTCGTCGACAAACCACCCTGCGCCGGTGTTTGCGTCGCCGTCGGACTGGTGCACAAAGCGCATACGCAGGCGGCGGTTGGGCAAATGGGTCAGGTCGATCTCACGCTCGTACCACTTGTTGAGGTCGAGGGCGTCGGTCAGCAAGATCAGCCACTTGCCGCTGCCGTTGATGTACGGGTTGACCGTGCGCCGGTCCTGCTGGGCTTCGGCGGCGTCCTTTGTCCCGTAGTAGCTCCAGTAGCGCGCGACGATTCGGCCGCGCTGGGGCAGCTTCCACTCGGTCTTGTGGCGGGCATCGAGCTTGAAGGACTCGGTGCCGTACGTGGTGCCGTTGTTGGTGTTGAACGAACAATCCTTGGACTTGTAGCCCGGCGTGCTCGGCGTCCCGTCGACCGCCCAACCGACGCCGTTCTTGGCGCCGTAGAGATTGAACGGCGCGGAACCACAGTCGAAGGGCTCGTTGTAGAGCGTTTTCCACGTGCACTCGTCCTTGCCCGAGCACTTGCCGTCCTTGTCGCAGGTCGACGTCTCGGTACAGATGTCGCCGTCATCGCACGCGCCGCCAGCCACGATCGGCACGTAGGTACAAGCCCCAGCCTTGCATTTGTCGAGCGTGCACGGCTTGTTGTCGTTGCAAACCGCTACGCCGTAGCACACCGCGCTGGCGTCACAGCGCCCGTTCTTGATGCATTGGCTGCCGTCGTCGCAGACGGTGAACTCGGCTTTGGCTGCGCCGGGCGTGCAGTTGCCGGTCTTGCAGGCGCCCGCCAGCGTGCATGGGTTGCCGTCCTCGCACGCGGCGCCGTCCTTGACCAATGCCGGGGCCTGGCACTTGGATGAGTCGCACTTGGCGTCCTCCGTGCAAGCGTTGTCGTCCGCTCCGCAGACCACACCGTCGTCCAACCCGACGTTGGTGCAGCCCTTGTCGGCGACGCAGGTGTCCACGGTGCACGGGTTCTTGTCGTCGCAGTCGCTGAACTTCTTGCCGGCGCACTTGCCGACCTTGTCGCAGGGCGCGTTGCCGAACGCGTCGGTGCGCACGATGTAGGGCTTGCCCGCGTTGACACCAGCGGCGACGAAGCCCCCGGTCGGCATCGCCTTCCACTGCCGCAGGTCGCCGCCAAAACGCTTGTCGCCGACCAGGTTGCCGTTGCCATCAAAGCGCAGCAGGGCTTGCTGATTGTTGACGCGACCGCCGGCCGCGAAGCCACCTGCGACCGGGATGATGTCGCGCGCATACGTGTCGCCGGACGAAGGTTTGTACTTGGCCTCCCAAGCGACGTTGCCAACGCTGTTGCGGACTTGCAGCCAGATGGAGTTGACCGTGGTGCCGGCGATCGTCGTCTTCTTCCGGCCGGCCACCACATCGCCCGCCGGCGTCTGCGCGCAGCCGAACACGGCGGTGGTTTCGCTGTGCACCTGGCTGTGCTTCCAAACCTCGGTGCCGGTAGCGGTCAGCCGCGCCGCGACCGTCGACCATTGCTTCGTGGCGTTGGTGTAGGTGTGGCCGCAGATGAGGACGCCACCATCGTCCCGCACATCCACGCCGACCGGGGTGTCCTTGTCCGCCAAACGGATGCGCGCGTTCTTGGAGATGGTCGCCTTGGCGTTGAGGTTGCCGTAGTTGAGCCAATAGACCGAGTAGCCACGCGGCTTCTTGGGATCATCGTTTTCGGGATCGGTGCACAGCGCGGCCACCGTCTTGTGGTCCGCGGACCGGTCCAGCGCGATCGGCAGGGTGTAACGCGTGCCCAGGGCCACAACCGCCTGGCTGTGATGCCCCCCGCCCCAGCGCCGTACCGCGGTCATGGTGGTTGCCGCCTTGATGACGGG
>Ga0114933_10004011_pt1 | contig 14022 bp, 9 predicted proteins | sample 4SBtaG_FD_89691 | JGI IMG/M metagenome (GOLD analysis project Ga0114933, IMG submission 89691) | Deep subsurface microbial communities from Kolumbo volcano to uncover new lineages of life (NeLLi) - 4SBTROV12_W25 metaG | ecosystem: Environmental > Aquatic > Marine > Volcanic | place: Kolumbo...
CACAAACGGATATGCCTGATATTGGATGAGGTTGGGATACCCTTGAACCTCACCGATATCGGGGTGCCGACTGATTGTGCCGCTGGCATTGCCGCCAAGGCACTTCAGGACAGTGCAGCTAAAACCAATCCGCGCGTACCCAAGCAAGATGAAGTCGAGGCCGTGATTGAGTGTGCGCTTAGAAACGCCCGTTCTCGCGTATCAGGTTAGTCGTATTTACTTTGCTTTGGGCAATTCCTCAGACACGCGTACAACTCAATTACCCGCTTCTCCAATGAATTGTCTTAAGTTCTTGATACTCTTCAAGTCCGGCTAATCCTCCCTCCCGTCCGTTGCCCGAGGCCTTAAAACCTCCGAACGGAGATCCATAATTATATGCGCCGCCGTTGATGTGGACCGCGCCCGCCCGCAGTCGTGCTGCAACGCGCTCTGCCCGTTCCTGGTTTCCTGTTTGAATATACGCAGCGAGCCCATAAGGCGTGTCATTGGCAAGACGAATAGCGTGATCCTCATCGTCAAATGGGATGACCACGAGAACCGGCCCGAAGATCTCCTCCGTTGCGATAAGCATATCATTGTTGACATCGCCAAACACGGTTGGCCTAACGTACCAACCTGAATCGAAGCCTTCCGGCCGCCCCAGTCCACCGGCAATAAGACGCGCACCTTCAGCAATCCCCGCTTCGATTAACGATTGCACCCGATCGAATTGGATGCGGTCAAATAGTGGCCCAATGTGATCGCCTTCCTGGCTTGGTTTGCCAACCACTTGTTCGAGCGCCGTCCTCCCCGCTATTTCTAAAACCTCCTCGTAGCAATGACGCTCAACCAACATACGCGTTGGCGCATCACAGGATTGACCTGTGTTGAAGAAACATTCTTGGATACTTGCAGGAACGCACTCTTCAAGTTTGCAGTCGGCAAAAACGATGTTTGGTGACTTGCCACCAAGCTCGAGGGTCACCCGCTTTACGGTATCCGCCGCGTCTTTTGTTACGGCTGTGCCTGCTCTTGTTGAACCGGTGAATGACATCATTTGAATATCTGGGTGGCACGATAGCGCAGCTCCTGCAGTTGGCCCGTCGCCATGAACGAGATTAAATGCCCCATCAGGAAACCCTGCAGCATCAATTATTTCAGCGTAGGCGATCGCTGATAGTGGAGTGTGCTCGGACGGCTTGAGCACGCACGTAGCACCTGCTGCCAACGCCGGGATGACTTTCAGTGCAATCTGATTTATCGGCCAGTTCCAGGGAGTGATGAGGCCGCAGACCCCGACTGGTTCTCGCACCAGAATATCGCCGTTAGCCAGCGTTTCTCTTTCCTGTTGCTCACGTAACGAATGGATGAAGCCGTGCAAATGTCCAATCGCTGCATCCGCTTGGGCAGACCGTGCCATCGAAACCGGTGCACCCATTTCTAGCATCATCGCCTGTGCGAGATCTTCGAGTCGCTCCTCCGTTGCCGCCCTAAGACGCTCTAGGCGCTCTAGTCGGATGTTTTTCGGCGTACCAAAGTCCGTTTCAAACGCATGTTTGGCAGCCTTGACTGCTGCGTTCACATCTTTGTTATCGGCCAGGAAAACTGTGCCAATCTTTTTTTCGGTAGCTGGATTGAAGACGGGAAATTCCTGCTTTGAAGAAGGCGCAACCCAAGTGCCACCGATGAAAAATTTATTTAGATTGCGCATGTCTTATCTTAGACACGTGACTGTGCCTTTCTGACCTCGCTGCAAGTTCCATTATCCTACCCGAGTCTCGGTGGCCAAAGGTGGGATTTTTAATCCAAATTTAGCCAATTGTATCCGTACAGGTTTTTAGCTTTAGCGTTTGTATCCTATATACTTATCAGCTCACATTCTATGATCACTGTATTTTTGTCATAGTTTTGGTCGATTTGTTTCGAACTGATGATAAAGACAGTTGGTAATATTTCCTTAAAACATGCTATTAGTAATAGTAATATTGACGTTAGATATTTAACAATTGCCGGAATAAAGTCCCTTAATGGCGCTTTCGCGTTACGAACCTGAGTATTTTACGGGTTATTCCAGCGACGTATTGGGTGGGCATAAGTCTGTCGCCCTGCACGTTGCGGATGATTTTGTTCGTGTGCCGAACGGTGACTTTCTTTTATCGGCTGAATATAGCCAGTTTGGTCCTGATCTATCGCTTTCGGGCGATGGTGTAGAATTTGTTGTTAAGGACTATTTTACCTTTGAAACAGCGCCTGACTTGTTAAATGCCGATGGCACGGCCGTCATTGGTGGCGCCCTTGCATCGAAGCTAGCCGGTCCTATCACGCCAGGTCAGTTTGCGCAGCTCGCCCAGAGTTCTGCCGGCCCTTCGATCGGTGTTGTTGAAACGCTGGAAGGGGTGGTGCAGTTCACGCGAACGGATGGCAGCACAATCCAGGCTCAGGCGGGCACGAAAGTATTCACCGGTGACATCGTCAAGACCGAGGCCGATGCGAGTGTCGGCATAACGTTTGTTGATGATACGAGCTTTGCTCTTGGTGAGAGCGGCCGGCTTGTTATCGATGAAATGATTTATGACCCTAGTGCTGGCACGGGGCAAAGTAGTTTCAGCGTCGTCAAGGGCGTCTTCTCGTTTGTTTCTGGCCAGATTGCGAAGGTTGGCGACGATGCGATGCAGGTCAGCACGCCAGTTGCGACGATTGGCATTCGTGGGACGACTGTTGCCGGTAAGGCAGCGGCGGAAGGTTCAGCGAATACGATTACGCTTTTACCGGATGCAGGCGGCGGTGTTGGTCAGATTGCGGTTAGCAACTCTGCTGGCACGCAGATCATGTCAGTGCCATTTCAAACGACGAGCCTGAGCAGCGCCTTTACAGCGCCGCCGGCGCCCATCGTATTGCCGGCCAACCAATTACAAAACCTCTACGGCAAGATCCAGAACGTGTTACCGCCGACGCGTGCGTCGCAAAAGCAGCAGGATAAAAGCGATGATGCCGGTCCGGCAGCAAAGGGTGACACTGAAGAGGGTTCCGGCGAGAAAGAGGGCGAGAAAGAGGGCGAGGCTGGTGAGGGCGAGGGAGAGAACACCGAACAACAGGGTGAAGGATTAGAGGAAGAGGACAAAGAAAAGGAAGGCGAAGAAGCGGAAAAGGAAGAGGGCGAGAAAGAGGGTAAAGATAAAGAAGGCAAAGAGGCCGAAAAAGAAGGTGCTGAAAAAGAAGGTGAGCGTTCTCAAGCAGACGGCGAAGAATCTCCTGATGGTCGTCCGGAAAATTCGTCCGAGGCGAACCAAGAACAGAGTGCATCCGGGGTAGAAGGCGAAGATTCCTCAAAAGAAAATAAACGACCTCAGGGAGTGAAGGATGCAAAGGAGGCGTTCGAGGAAGCTCGCAAAGAAGGTTTATCTGAGGAGGAGGCATTTGAAAAAGCTGCAACCGCGTTAGGTGGAAGCGAAGAAGAAAAAGATATTGCAGAAGCGGCCTATAAAAAGGCAATAGCAGAGGGAAAGGATCCGAGAGAAGCTGTATGGTTAGCGGAAGATGCAGTGAGAGATAGTGTTTATAATAGAAAGGATTTGAACCCTTTGATTGCTGAGAAAGAGGCGTCTATTGAAGAGGCTATTTCTAAAGGTGCTTCAGCGAAAGAAGCTTTAAAGTCACAGCTCACGGATTCAAACATGTCGTATGAAGACATTCGAGCTGTTGAACAGGCGGCGTTTAAATCCTTAAAAGGTGTGTTCAATAACAATGATGGAGAAGGTTTAGCCTTTGTTTTAGAAGCTTCTGGTACTACAGGCATAAGGGGAGAGGGCGCATTTAAAGAGGCTTTATTAAGTGGTGCATCAATAGATGAAGCGTTTGGTGCAGCATTTGAGGCAAATATTACCGCTTCGGGTGGTAGAGCCGAAAATCAACAAGTCGATTATCTTGCTAATTCTCTATGGAACCAAGGCTTTGATCCACAGGCGAGGATAATATCGGTTATTAGGGATACCGTACAAGAAGCACAAATTGGCCAATTTGCATCAGCTGGAACTATTGCATCATTTTCCGAAAGAATAGACTTAACCGTAGGAACAGATATCGTTCAAAGTGGTGCAGGTTTAGATACTAGTTTTTTTATTATTCAAGGTACCAGCTTAGGTGGAAATGATATCATCGATGGATTGGATGGAACAGACGAATTAACTATAAGTAATTTATCCAATATTTTAATGCTTGGCACTATATCATTGCCAATTACCGCAACACAGACTTACCAGTATTCAAATGGTAGTGGTTCTATATCTGGCAGCTTTCAAGCAACTAATATAAACCAATTCTTTTTTGAAGATTCAAGTGGTACGAGTCAACGCCTAGAAATTCCATCTACTGGAGGACTAGCTGCTACGGTGGTCGGGACCACTGGAAACGACACCATCAACATCGCTGGTGATGGAACATCATCCCCTGAATTAACTTTTGGTTCCCTCACATTAGATGTGGATAATTCATCGTTCTTTGGATCAATAGTATTAGCTGGAAATGGTGATGATACTATTACATCCACCGCAAAACGCACATCACAGACATTAATTTTTGGTGGAAATGGGAATGATACAATTAATGCAAATTCTAGTATTGAAATTATACAAGCAGGATCTGGTGACGATACTATTGTTTTTGGCGCGCCAGTAGATTTGATTGCCTTTAGCGGTTTTTCGACAGACAGCATATCGGGAGGGACTAATGGCGCAGCCGGCGACACTATTCAGATAGGTAACTCATCGACGTCTAGCGGACTTACATTTGTTACTCAGGATAATAATAACTTTGTTCCCATAGCTGGTATTGAGAATTTAAATTTCTTTACGTCAAATACTACGTTTCAAGGGGCGAACGAACTTTTTATATTACTTAATAATGTTACTACCCAATCAGGGGTTACAGGTATAACTTTAAAGTCTTTTGGTAGTAACTTAAATTTATCTACAGTAAGTGTATCTTCTGGCGTTTCCACTCTTTCTGCAAATTCTTCATTTGCTAGTGGCGTAACCATTATAGATTCTAATGAAAATATAGATAGAACGTTAATTGGATCAGATGATAATGATACTTTAACTGGTTTTGGAGGGAATGATATTTTTATTATGGGCGGTGGTAGAGATAGTTTATCTGGCGGCGATGGTAATGATACATTTATTATAAACGCTGCATCCGATATTTCGGCCGGCATAAGTATATCTGGTGGTAGTGGTAATGATACATTAAGTGTAAATTCTACTAGTATCTCTAATCTCGTTTTTCCTGAAGCTGCCCCTAACTTTACTAGCTTTGCAACATTAGAAACATTTGATTTATCTGGCGGTGCTACTAGTGGTGTTACAATAAATTTGGCCACCTTCCGTATATCAAGCATTCCCGAATTTATTGGAGATGGGACTAGGGATATAGTTAATGTGAATTCTGGTACCTTTTTAGACACACAAGGTTTAACATTTACTGGTATACAGCAATTAAATTTGACACAAGCTGATACGTTACAGAGAATTCAACTTATTGGTAATACAACTAATTTTGAGGGTTTAGAAAGTATTACTGGTACAGTAGACGCTGGAGGCTCTCCAGACGACGAATTATTTGTAAATAATGATTTTGATTTTTCAGGACTTTCGATAAATAATTTTACTAAAATATCCCTGGTTAGTAGAGATACGGTGCCTGTACAGCACACCATTGGCGTTGATAGAGATACTGACTTTGGAACAGCTTTAATTAGAGGTTTTGGATTATCAGATACATCAACACCAGACATATTGGATTACAAAAGTGACCTTGTAGGTGGGACTGGTTCCTCGGTAGGGAACGCGGCTTCTGATGTATTGACGGTAAACAATGTTACTTCTAGAGCGACAGATATCATATCATCTAGTACATCAGCCGTTATAGATTTTGAAATTTCTGACGTTGCCCTAGAATTTCAAACGTCTAGCGAAACAGAAATTGTTTCCGCTATCCGTACTTTGTTAGAAAGTACGAATTCTGCGGTTAATTTAACGGGGCAGGCTTCGCCAGTAACGCAAGGGGCTGCAAATACAGATGCATTGTTAATTTTTTATGAAGAAGATTCTTTTTCCGGTCAGGATGCAGTTATAGTTAGGTATACTGAGTCAGGGGGTGATGCGAGCTTTGAGAATGAGATTAGCCTTTTCGCTATATTTGACAACATTCGTCCAGATATTACCTTTGAAAATGCTAGTATTGTCTGAATTTGATTAGATGTAGCAGCATTAAAACAAATAGTTTATATACTTAGGTCCAGAAGATTGTAGTCTTTCATGCTGGCCTTTGCTTCTTCATCCCATTTGTAGCTGTTATCGTTTTCCGAAAAAGGGGCATATTGGAAGGACTTTTCATTCGGAAATCGTTGACGCCGAGCATCTATAGCGTAGCCGATAATTCTCGATCGTTTTTGAATTCGAGTTTCGTCGTATACCGTGGGAGCGTTATGAAGACCTCCGCCGGCAACTCCAAGCACCGACCTACGGCGGTGGCAGCCAAAATTGAGTGTAACGCGCCAATCTTGACTGGTGTTAGCGAAAGAACCGTGGAGACATTGGCGGTTAGTTATTGCGAGGTCGCCGGGACCGCAAACAAAAGGAACCGCATCTGGCAAACGCTCAGAGCCAGCTTTTGCAACCAATTCTTTAATGTCAACTCGCCCCATCTTATGTGATCCGGGTACAACCCAAAGCCCATTAGCCGGTGTGCAGCCGTAAAGCTGCATCATAAAGTTAAATCCGTGGCTTCCATCGTCCCAATCAGGGGCGTCCCAATGGGTAACGCCATCTTGATGCCAGGCGACTGAAGCGCCGCGGCCAGGTTCTTTGATAAAGATGGCGTCCGAGAATGGTGTAAAATCTGGTCCATTTATTCCTTCTGCAATTGCCAAAAGGTCTGGATGGCCATAAGCGCGAAGACATGCATCGGAGAACTGTAGTGATCCCAGGATTAGGTATACGATTTCTTTGGGAGCATCGGTTGCCGGCGTCGGCTCGAGCATTTTTACGGGGTGGCGGCCGTTAGCTAAATCCGTTCCACCGAATGGATCGGCAAGAGGCTTTGACCAGAATAGGGTAGGAGCTTCACAGTTTGCCCCTATTGCTTGTCGGCCCTTAGCATCAAGAGTTGCCCCCTTGGCGATAGGTAGCCGCTCAAGTATATCGCGGAGATCAGTCTTTATGTCCTCCAATTCCTTGTCGCAATACACGCCTTCGAAGATATAGAAACCGTATTGCCAATAGGCTTCAATGATATCCGGGTGGAGCTTTCCTGATGACGTGTAATGGACTGGTCCTCGATTGCCGAGCTTGAGGGCACGCGTTTCTCCATCCTTCAAATAGACCTGCATAGCCGCTTCGTCTGCGCCGTAATTGACTTCTCTGACGGAGGTAGCATCCATTTTATATCTCCCAGAATGATGCTAACGCAGGTCAGTTTAATTGCATAGTTTTGATAAAATTTTGGCGTACGGCAATATTTGTAGCGATTTGAAGTTGGCGACTTCTAACGACGCAAAATACTTAAAGCCAATTCGATGGTGGCTTGGCTGAGAGTTTATGATTTTGCCAAAACCTCGCCTATGCCAATTGGCCCAAGTAAGATAGATGCAATAACGCAACGAAATATATTTTTCTTGATCATGCAGGTAATTTAATAAGTATTTCATATACATAAAGAATTGAGATTTCGCTAAACTAGTTGAATATTCTAATTTCTAATTTGTTTAAGTGGGCTTTCGAATTACCTTCATTTTCAATGCGAGGTGTTTTGGGACTATTATTCAATGAGCATGTTTATGGAGAGTGGGTAAATGACACTCATATCGGAACGCTACGAGGTTGAAGACGTTCTCGCTGCCCAGGAATTTTATCACAGTCGTAATTGGACCGACGGGCTGCCTGTAGTTCCTCCTACACCTGACGCAGTGCAAGCTTGTCTAGATTGGGCCATGATGCCAGCAGATCACCTGATTGGTATTGAGCCTGTTCGCGAGAGGCCAATTACAGCGGAGAAGGTGGCGGTCAACGCCATCATGGCTGGTTGCCTTCCGATGCATTTCCCTGTTGTCGTTGCAGCATTTACAGCGATGCTTGAGGATCCGTTTTTGGTGCATGGTGCGACAGCAAGCACCGGCGGCTGTGCTGTGCTGGTCGTGATTAATGGTCCAATTCGCGATGAACTAAGCCTTGATGGTACTTTCAATGTATTGGGTTCTAGTGACAGGGGAACGACCGTAATTGGACGTGCCATCCGCTTGATACTTGGCAATCTTCTCGATGTAAGGCCGGGCCAGATCGATAGGTCCACCTTGGGGCATCCTGGCAAACTTAGTTATTGTATCGCAGAAGATGAGGATAACGCACCCTGGCCTTCACTCGCCGAAGATCGGGGTATTCCGAAAGATGCGTCCGCGGTTACCGTCATGGCTGCTGGCGCCCCTCGACAACTGATGAATGAGTGGACGACTAAACCTGAGGAAATCCTCGATACTTTCTGTGCTGAGATTAAGGCGAATATGCGCCATTATTCGATATTCCCAGGAAACTACGCGATCATCGTACCACCACAATTGCGTGCTCACTTCAATGAAGCGGGATGGTCTCGACGAGACATACAGCAATATGTCTTCGACAACGCACTTATTTTCCGCAAAGAATGGGCGGAAGTTGGAAAGGGTGCAGTGGTTGGTAAAAAAGGCGACCAGGCGTACCCGGCTCTGCCGGATCCGGAGCATTTACTGATTGTGGCTGCAGGCGGCCCTGCAGGAGGTTTCGGCGCTGTCATCCCGCCCTGGCTTGGACATAAAAGTAAAGCGGTGACCGTTGCAATCGGGGCCTGTCTCGATTGTGAGCCACCAGCGAATTAAATGCGGTTAGTGAATAGGAGAACAAAAACACATGGAAATACTAGATCCCACACATGAGGGAGACGTTGGAGGCTTTGCTCTGGCGTCTCGTCTCTCGGCGCTGCAAGGTGCTAAGGTTGGAATAATTTCAAACGGTAAGAAGAGCACGATACCCTTTTTCGACGCCTTCGAGAATGAACTGAAGGAAAAATTTGGTGTCGCTGAAGTCGTCCGACGGACTAAATCTAATTATAGCGCCCCTGCGGACGCCCACTTAGTCGAAGAGGCACAGGATTGGGATGCTCTCATAGCTGGTATTGGCGATTGAGGCAGTTGCTCGTCGTGCAGTTTGCATGACGCAGTGATAGGCGAAAAAATTGGCAAACCAGCTGTTGGTATCATGACGACGCAGTTCGTCAGTGCAGCCAAACTCATGGCTCGGGTCCTTGGTGCGGACGGATATCCTTTTGTTATAATTGACCACCCCATAAGCAGCGCTTCCGAAGAAACGCTTGATGGATGGGCGCGTGTAGCAGCGAGAGAGAGTGTTGATCTGTTGATTGGTGCAAACCACTAGTCGATGGATAAGTCCCCTATTGGCGGCCCGCTGGCCGGTTATAAAATCGTTGAGATCGCTGGCATTGGGCCGTCGCCACTTTGTTGTTCGTTGCTGTCTGATATGGGCGCCGATATCGTTCGAATTGACCGCAAAGAGCCAACTGGCCTTGGTTTTGAATATGCAGGGGCAAAGGCGGATATACGCCGCCGTGGACGACCTTCGGTTGCCGTTGATTTGAAGCACCCTGAAGGGGTCAACACTATCCTGCGCTTGGTCGAGAGTGCCGATGCGATCATTGATCCGATGCGGCCTGGCGTCATGGAGCGCTTAGGTTTGGGTCCCGACGAATGTTTGGCGCGCAATCCGCGGCTGATCTACGGTCGAATGACAGGTTGGGGGCAGGACGGTCCTCTCGCTCACGTCGCGGGTCACGATATCAACTACATCTCTTTGTCCGGAGTGTTGCATGCCATCGGTACGCGCGAACGCCCGGTACCACCGCTTAATGTTATTGGCGATATGGGCGGTGGCGCGATGTTTCTCGCTATGGGGTTGCTGGCGGGAATGCTGGAGGCCCGTAATTCTGGCAAGGGTCAGGTAGTCGATGTGGCTATGACCGAAGGCTCAGCCTATTTGGCTATGGCCTGCTTTGGGCTCTCTTCTTCGGGTCACTGGATAGACAAGAGGGAGAGCAATCCGCTCGATGGAGGTGCCCCATTCTGGCGTTGTTATGAAACGAAAGATGGGAAGCACATTTCTATCGGTGCAGTTGAAGCTAAATTTTATTCAATTTTATTAGATACGCTGGATCTCGATCCGACCAACCTGCCTGATCAATTGGATCCGGCAGGTTGGCCAGAGATTATCGAAGTCTTCGATGTAAAATTTAAAGAAAAGACACGCGACGAGTGGTGCGAAATTATGGAAGGTACGGACATCTGTTTCGCTCCAGTCCTGAGCTTTAGTGAGGCGCCGGCACATCCCCATAATCAGGCGCGAGGCAGTTTCGTTGAGGTTGAAGGAATATTGCAGCCGGGACCTGCGCCGCGTTTCAGTCGGACGCCGTCCACTGTTAAGGGTCCCCCGCCGGACTTCGGAGCTCAGACGAATTCAGCGTTGGCGGCTTGGGGATTTTCCGAAATGGAGATTGAAAAACTGAGAGCTGAACAGGCTATTGGGCGCCTAGATTAGCATTTTCCCATAGATGACGTTCGTTACGCCGCGTGGGCCACACTGTCCAAATAATCGATCCAATAGGCAGGCAAACCATGTTGGCGGGCACCGTCACGCAGCAATGTAATGTATCGCAGAGATGGTTTGCCATCCCTGGCGTTGCCTTCCGCAACATAGGAGACCGCCGCGACGAGCTGACCGTCGGCATCCTTGACAGGCAATTCTAGAGGTTGATAACTCGGGCCAGGCACCCCCTCAGTGACGTTAAGGCGAACTAGTTCGCGCAATGTGATGCGATACAGCACGCCCCAGACTTCACTGTCCGGATCGACTTGGATATTAGCCGGCGCGGCGCCCCCTTTGGGGATGCCGTTGAGGTTGAAGCGCAGCCGGTAGCCGGGCAGACGTCCGACCCGCCACTCCGTCGGGCGCATTCGACGGCGCTCGACGAATGCGCTGTCATGCATGTTGGCGCCATAGGCAAAATACCAGACCGCATCCTCAGGCTTTCCATCAAGGCGCAAGCCCCAGCTTCGATACCAGAGCTGTGCTAGGGGCCATGCGCGTGTTGCGATGGCCACCCAAAGGTGCCGGATCCGTCTGGGTGCGCGAGCGCGTTTACGCGTATGTGTTGGTGCGGTGGACATCTTTCGTGGATAGCCGATCCGCTCCCCGAATGAAAGACAGGGCGTTTTCATTTTTGTGTCGAAGCTTTATTTTCCGGCCGCAGACAGAGCGTTTCAGGAGATTTTAATGAAAAACCGAATGTGTGAGATGTTCGGCATCGATTTACCAATTTTTGCCTTTTCCCACTGCCGCGACGTTGTAGTTGAAGTGTCTAAGGCCGGGGGGATGGGCGTGCTCGGGATGGCCCGCATGAGCCCCGATCAAGTCGAAGCAGATCTAAAGTGGATCGACGATCACATCGAAGGCAAACCCTACGGTATTGACGTGTTGATGCCGCAAAAGATCGACGATGTCAGCGAGATGAAATACGACCCGGACGAGCTTCTGCCAAAGGAGCATGTCCAGTTCGTTCGCGACATGCTCGACAAGGCGGGCATCCCTCAACTGCCAGAAGCTGAGGATACCGAGCTGAAGCGCGAAATCGTCAAGGGCATGAATTTTACACCTCGCGAAAGCCTGGAGATGATCAAGGTCTGTATGAAGCACCCGATCAAATTGATCGTGAACGCTTTGGGTTCGCCGCCCAAAAGCTTGGTTGAAGAGGCACACGCCAAGGGCATCAAAGTAGGTGCTCTTGCCGGGAAGCCGCGGCACGCCATCAAGCATCGCGATGTGGGCTGCGATTTCGTCGTCGCCGTTGGAACGGAGGCGGGAGGTCACACCGGTGAGCTTTCTTCCATGGTGCTTTGGCCTAGCATCGTCGATGCGGTGGCGCCGATGCCGGTACTTGGGGCCGGCGGTGTCGGGCGTGGCCGGCAGATGGCGGCGGCCCTAGTTCTGGGTTGCGAGGGTATTTGGGCCGGCTCACTGTGGCTTAAGACGGCGCAAAGCGAAGTGATCCCCGAGATCAAGGCTAAGATGTTTGAAGCAGAGCATAGCGATTCTATTATGACAACGACGGTGACCGGAAAACCGTGCCGGACACTGAACAACGCTTTCTCGCGCGCCTATGACGCGCCTGGCGCGCCGAAGACCCTGCCGGCTCCGGCACAAAACTACCTGTGGTGGCAAGAAGGTCGAACGCGGGTGGAACGGGTGCGCGCCAAAGATTTCCTAACCTATCCTGTCGGACAAGTGGTCGGCGATATGAAGGAGGAGATCTCCGTCAAGGAGACCGTCTACGATTTGCTGAATGAAATGCTTGACGCGAAGGATCGTCTAGATGGGATGATCGGAAAATGAATAAGATTACACGTTGCCTGTTATTTACACCTGCATCAGCAGCGTTCCTGAGGCGCTGCGCTGCGATGCATTAAACGGCACTAATCCCACGGGACAGTGTTCGCCAGCTTTCTAAGGATGGCAGCATTTCTTGACAACATACCCCTTCAAGCTGTCGCAAGATGGGCTAACTGCAATGCTACTTGGCGTTAGGGGGTCGGAGCTTCCGTGCCACCATTCCCTCGGTTTTACTAACGCAACGGATGCCTGCCTTAGATTTTTCCTTTCGGTTACCGGACAGAGCGTCAAAGGTCGCGCTCAAATTGTTAGAAATAGTGCTGACGTCAGTATTAGAAATTTTTAGGCAACACGTTGCTGACATAGAAAATTGAGAATTCATCAGCGGTTCCAGCTTGCCAAAACGCCCTAATTCTATCGGTGCAAATAATCGCTCGGGAAAGTGCAACACTGGATATTCACACGACGCCAAGAGGGGAAATGCCGTTCACCTCCCCAATTGGCGAAGGCAGGTAAAGCCTAGTAATTCAACCTAAGAACTCTTTTGAAACTCACTCCAGGCCAAGGTCTGTCATGATTTCTTCGCGGCACGCCCTTTCACTGAGCGTGGTCCCATCGGTTCCGGCTGGAACGGGCCGTCGCGCATCTGCAGATAGGAACGCACGCCATCCGTGCGCTGTTTTTCAAAGAGTGCTTCGCGATACTCGGTGTGCGAAGAATGGGCTATGGCGCCGAGTGTCCCTTCCAGTATTAGAGCGGCGTTGATGCCGGCGGCCTGGATGCCTTGCATTGCAATCGCTTTGTTCAGCCGAACTGCAGGCTCCGGCACTAAAGCAATGCGGGCGGCCAGTGCTCGGGCTTTGTCCATCAACTCATCGTGGGGAACGAGTTCATTGATCATGCCAATTCGATAGGCCTCTTCGGCGTCGAAATGATCTCCGGTGAGTGCCCATCGGTTAGCGTTCTTCCAGCCACACAACGCGGTAAAAAGATAGATCGTGTTTGAGACATGACGGACTTCGGGTTGCGCAAAAACCGCCTTCTCGGATGCGATGGTAATATCGGCCGCAAGTTGGTACCAAAAGCCCCCGCCCATCGCCCATCCATTGACTGCGGCGATTATCGGCTTGCCAAGCTTCCACATGTGGCCCCATTTTTCGACATTCTTGGCGTCGCCCCGCTGCCACGCCTCAAGATATTCCGCTATGCTGAGACCCGTCGGGTCCGTCTTCTTGCGACCACTTTCACCCGCACCCTGGTCGTAGCCGGCGCTAAAAGCAGCGCCGGCGCCGGTCATGATAATTACCCGTACGTCCTTATCTGCGTCCGCATCATCAAAAGCGCGATGCAGATCGGCTTCCATTTTCGGTGTCAGTGCATTCATTGCTTCAGGGCGATTTAACGTAATCGTCGCGATACTATCTTCGACTTCGTAAAGCAGGCCTTCGTAATCCATGGTGCGTCTCCTCATACCTTTAGATTATTGAAAAAAGCGCCGCGCAACTTTCCTCCGGCGAGGATGAAGGACATGTCGGCGCCACCAAGGAAGAAGCGCATTCCA
>Ga0114933_10004012_pt1 | contig 14020 bp, 13 predicted proteins | sample 4SBtaG_FD_89691 | JGI IMG/M metagenome (GOLD analysis project Ga0114933, IMG submission 89691) | Deep subsurface microbial communities from Kolumbo volcano to uncover new lineages of life (NeLLi) - 4SBTROV12_W25 metaG | ecosystem: Environmental > Aquatic > Marine > Volcanic | place: Kolumbo...
AAGCGAGCTGTCATGGACGACTCGATCTGGGTCGAAAAATTGCCTTGCGCCAAGGCCGTCGCAAGTCGGGCAGGCACCTGCCGGATTGTTAAACGAAAACATTCGCGGCTCGAGTTCGTCGAGGCTGTATCCGCAGTGTGGGCAAGCATAACGTGCCGAAAAGAGCAGTTCCTCACCACCCACACCTTGTTGGTCGACCAATTGGATAACTGCTATATCGTTTGCCAGGGCCAGTGCTGTTTCAAAAGACTCAGCCAGTCGTTGAGCGCTGTCTGGATGAACCACGACGCGGTCGATGACGACGTCAATCGAGTGCTTTTTTTTCTTATCCAGAGCGGGTGCCTCATCGAGTTCATAAACGGTGCCGTCAATCCGTACACGGACAAAGCCCTGACTCCGCAGGCCCGAAAGCATTTGCTGATACTCACCCTTGCGGTCGCGAATAATTGGGGCTAATAGGAGGAGTCGAGTGTTTTCGGGAAGCGCTAACACTCGATCAACCATTTCGCTCACCGCGGTGGCGGTAAGCGAGACACCGTGATCTGGACAACGGGGATCGCCGACACGTGCATAGAGCAGTCGCAGGTAGTCGTAAATTTCTGTCACGGTGCCGACAGTTGAGCGAGGGTTATGAGAGGAGGATTTCTGTTCGATGCTGATGGCTGGGGAAAGTCCTTCGATCAGATCGACCTCAGGTTTTTCCATTAAGGAAAGAAACTGCCTAGCATAGGTTGATAAGGATTCGACGTAACGGCGCTGGCCCTCTGCGTAAATTGTGTCGAAGGCGAGACTTGACTTCCCAGAACCAGATAGGCCGGTCAGTACAATAAGGCGATCGCGGGGCAGATCAAGAGAGATATTCTTGAGATTATGCGTCCGCGCGCCCCGTATCTTTATCTCTCGCATCATCAGGAATGGCTCGGCAAAACTGGTAATATTAGAACGTGTTATGTAGCCGGCACAAAGTTTTGACGTTAAGCGATTGGACGCAGCGAATGTGCCGGATCTACCTTTGTTGGTTTGGGCTGCTTTTCCTGCCAGTGAGTTTTATGCGCGTTTGGCTGTGAGCAGTGAGTGAATGTAGCCCCTGACAATTCATACCCTATTGAATGGAACCGCTAAATCATATTGAGCGTCGCGCGGTGTCTGCGCTGGCCCTGATATTCGGGTTGCGTATGTTTGGCTTGTTTCTCGTTTTACCGGTATTGGCGCTCTATGCCGATGGTTTACCCGGCGCCACACCGGTGATGGTGGGATTGGCTCTAGGGATTTACGGATTAACCCAAGCTATTTTCCAGATTCCCTTTGGCCGGTTATCCGATCATTTTGGCCGTAAAAGATTAATCGCTTTTGGATTATTATTATTCGCACTGGGCAGTGTGGTATCGGCTGAAGCCGTTACCGTGTCAGGCATTATCGTGGGGCGCGCGTTGCAGGGTGCCGGGGCGATAGCAGCCGTGGTGCTGGCCTTGTTGGCTGACCTGACTCGTGAGCAGCAGCGAATCAAAGCGACAGCGCTGGTTGGGGGCATGATCGGTGTGGCCTTCCTGACAGCCTTGATGGGGGGCAGTGTGTTGGAAGGCTGGATCGGAGTGCCCGGCTTGTTCTATCTGGCTGCTTTTGCAGCGTTGGTTGTTATGCCGGTGCTGTGGTTGGGCGTGCCAACACCACAGCATTCAGGGAATCTAATTTACTCAAGGCATCGAGGAGATTGGAGTAGCGTCTTCTCTAACTGGCATCTGCTGCGGCTAGACCTTGGTGTGTTCGTTCAGCATCTCTCGTTAATGGCATTGTTTGTTGCAGTGCCTCCCGCCCTTGTTGATGTGTTGGGGTTAGATTCACTCGATCATTGGCGTGTCTACGTTCCAGTGCTGGTCGCTTCAGTAGTGGTCATGCTGCCGTTACTGTTGTTGAGTATGCGTAGTGGACAATCGTACACGGCATTTCGTGTGGCGCTTTCTTTAATGCTGATCTCCGCTGCATTGCTCGCGTGGGCGGCAGGAGAGGGATGGGGGTTGGTTGGGGGCTTGGTCATTTTCTTTACCGGCTTCAATTTACTCGAGGCCTTGCTACCATCGCTGGTCTCAAGGGTGGCGCCATCACAATTAAAAGGCACGGCACTCGGGGTGTACAACACCTGCCAATTCGCTGGTGTTTTTGTTGGAGGGGCTGTTGGCGGGTTTATTTTCGGCCACTTTGGCCCTGTTGGGGTTTTTCTCCTCATGGGGACGTTGTTGGCACTATGGTGGGTTGTTGTTTTGTTGGGGGATGTCCCTGAATTGATGAACAGTGTTACGGTCTATCTGGAGGACATCCCAGCGGCGCAATTTGAGGATCGTATTAAGGCATTGAGAAAGTTGCCGGGTGTGTACGATGTCACAGTATTAGCAGGGCAAAATATGGTCTACTTGAAAGTCAGTCCATCGAGTTTCCATAATGCGAGCCTGGCTGATGTTGCCGGTGTGTCGGTGCATTGAGTCAGGCAGTTAATGAAATCAAATAGCCGAGAGACCTCCCACCGATTCCCTCAGGAGAAAAATGATGGCAGGAAGTGTAAATAAAGCGATTATTGTAGGTAACCTGGGCCGGGACCCAGAAGTCCGTTATTCGGCAAGTGGTAATCCGATTGCTAATGTTTCCGTTGCAACGACAGACACTTGGCGAGATAAGCAGTCCGGCGAGCGTCAGGAGAAAACGGAATGGCATCGCGTGGTTTTTTTCGGTCGATTGGCTGAGATTGCCGGCGAGTATTTGCGTAAGGGTTCACAGGTCTATATCGAGGGTCGTTTGCAGACCAATAAATGGCAAGACAAAGAGAGTGGTCAGGATCGTTACACCACGGAGATCGTTGCCAACGAAATGAAGATGTTGGGGTCACGCGGTGGTAGTGGAGAGATGTCCGGCGCGGACACGGGGGGCTCTGCTTCCAAGGCCCCTGCGAGTCGGGCATCGAGCCCTGCCGGTAACCCCGGTAGTGGTGGTGACCTGGATCTGGATGACGATATTCCCTTTTGAGCGTGATGGACAATTATTTTGATGCGCTGGAAACGCGCTCGCCGGAGCAGCGAGAAATAGAGCAGTTCGAGTTACTGGTTGCACAATTGCAACATGCTAAAGAGCACTCGGTAGCGTACAGCGCTCTTTTCAGTGATGTGGAGCCGGCGACGGTGATCGATCGTGCGGCGTTGGCGCGTCTGCCGGTAACGCGTAAGTCGGAGATGGCGGCTCGTCAAACCGAAACGCCACCGTTTGGTGGATTTGCTGTGCTTAATGCGGGTGATTTGCAGCATGTGTTTGCTTCTCCCGGCGGAATTTTTGAGCCGGATGCAGGGGGGGCAGACGATTGGAACATGGGGCGCGCACTAAACGCCGTTGGTGTGCGGCCTGGTGATTTGGTCCACAACACGTTTTCTTACCACTTTACTCCAGCCGGTTTGATGCTGGACCGGGCCGCACGTGCGTTCGGTTGTGCTGTGTTTCCCGCGGGTGTTGGCCAGACCGAGTTGCAGGTACAGGCAATGACTCACCTGAACCCGCGAGTTTACTGCGGCACCCCCTCATTTCTAAAGATCATTCTCGACAAGGCGCAAGAGATGGAGGCCGATGTGTCGAGTCTTGAACTGGGGACTGTCGGTGGCGAGGCGCTGTCAGGGAGTTTGCGCGGCGAATTAGCGGACCGGGGTGTTAGCGTGCTTCAGGTTTATGCCACGGCTGACGTTGGGCTGATTGCTTATGAATCCTCTGCGCAAGAGGGTATGATCATCGAAGAGTCGATCATCGTTGAGATCGTACGTCCTGGTACGGGTGATTTGGTGGCCGAGGGAGAAGTGGGTGAAGTGCTCGTCACCACACTTAATCCGCATTACCCGTTGATTCGTTTTGCCACCGGTGATTTATCGACTTTCATGACAGGCCAGAGTCCTTGCGGGCGCACGAACCGTCGAGTTCTCGGTTGGATGGGCCGAGCAGATCAGACGGCCAAAGTACGCGGCATGTTTGTTCATCCATCTCAAGTTGCTGAGATTGTTGCCCGTCATCCCGAGATTGTGCGGGGATGTCTTGTCATTGATAACAACAATAATGCCGATAATATGGTGCTTCGTTGTGAGGTGGGTCAGATTCCTGACGGTTTTTCAGACCTTGTGTCTAAGACGATCCGAGATGTTTGTAAGTTGCGTGGTGAGGTAGAGCTGCTATCTGAGGGGGTCTTGCCGAATAACGGCAAAGTAATTGACGATTGCAGAATTTACGACTAACTGACTTCTACGTGTGGTATTGGCAGGCGCGCAAAGAGTCTTATGGGTTAATGAAAGTGGTTACTAGCGTTGACTCTCCCTCATTAACAAAGGATGCCAAAGAGATTTAGCTTGAAAACAATACGGTTTTAAGTTCTAGTACCAGCCCTAAACGGGGTGGTGGTCTGTGGAGGGCAAGCGGTAATGTGGTCAGAAGGAGGAAGGGGTGTCAGATAGCCAAGCGGATACGATGCCGCGGCGTTTGTATCGCAACGCGCAGAGTTATCCTGACTCGCCGGCGTTTGCCGAGAAATATCTCGGAATTTGGCAGACCTATTCGTGGAAGCAGACGGGTAGCGAGGTGCGCGCCTTAGCGTGTGGACTGGCGTCCCTTGGGCTTCAACGTGGCGAGATGGTCGCGCTGATTGGCACTAATCGGCCACAGTTGTATTGGGTGTTCTTTGCGACTCAGAGTCTTGGTGCAGTGCCGGTCCCCATCTATCAGGACGGAGTTCCAGCAGAACTGGAATTTGTCCTTAATCATGCGGGTGTGCGGTTCGCGGTTGTCGAGAATCAGGAGCAGGCCGACAAATTACTGGAGATTAAGGAGAAATGCCCTGCACTAGAGACGATTATTTATAGCGATACGAAGGGCATGCGTCATTACTCGGAGACATTTTTATATAGCTATGCGGATGTGCAGGCGCGAGGACGTCAATACGACGCGGAGCATGCTGATTTTTTTGAGGGGGAACTGGCGAGTGGTCAAGCGGACGATGTCGCTGGGATTTTTTATACCTCAGGTACGACCGGTGACCCGAAAGGTGTTCAGTTAACTTCTGCCAATTTGTTGGGTTCGGCGGAGGCCTGCAACGCACAGGAGGGGCTCAGTTCAACTGATCGACAGGTTAACTATGCACCGATGGCATGGATTGGTGACCATCTGTTTTTATCTTTGTCCTTGAGCGCGGGTGCATGTACCAATTGTCCTGAAAGCCAAGAAACATTGCGTGCCGATATCAAAGAAATTGGCCCGACCATGTTTTTTGCACCCCCCGCTATATGGGAACAATTATTAACATCCATCACTATCAGAATGGAAGACGCCAGTCGCTTCAATCGTTGGCTTTTCCGTCACTTTCTGGCAGTCGCACGACGAGTCGGTCTTGACCTGTTGGATGGAAAACCCGTTGGCGTGGTCGATCGGTTGCATTATGCGTTGGGCGAGCTGTGTATCTATGGACCGTTAAAGAACAATCTCGGTCTAAGCCACGCCCGTTTAGCGATCACCGGCGGGGCCCCGTTAGGGGAAGATACGTTTATGTTCTACCGCAGTATCGGTATCAACTTAAAACAACTTTATGCCCAGACCGAATGTTCGGCATATGCCACATTGCACCGCAATGGCGATGCTCGTCAGGATACGGTGGGCCCTCCGTGTAAGGAGTGTGATGTTCAGATCGCGGAAGGTGGTGAGATTTTGGTCAAGAGTCCCGGAAACTTTGTGGGTTATTTTAAAAACCCGGAAGCAACGCGTGAGGTCATGACGGATGATGGATGGTTGCGTACGGGGGACGCAGGCATCATGACCGATGATGGACACCTCAAGGTCATCGATCGAGCAAGAGATGTTGGTGCATTAAACGACGGTACGTTGTTTGCACCGCAATACATTGAGAACAAGTTAAAATTTTTCCCTTATATTCGCGAGGCCGTTGCGCACGGTAATTCGCGCGACCATGTGACCGCGTTTATTAATATCGATCTTGAGGCGGTTGGGAATTACGCTGAGCGTATTGGGCTGAGTTATTCCGGTTATACCGATTTGTCACAGCGCCCGGAAGTCCACGATTTGATCACTAAGAATATTGCAGAAGTGAATCAAGATCTTTCGCGGGATAGCAGTTTGTCGTCATCACAGATTCGTCGTTTTCTTATCCTTCATAAGGAACTTGATGCGGATGATGGTGAGTTAACACGAACACGCAAAATTCGCCGCGCGACGATTGCCGACCGTTACGGTAGTTTGATCGAGGCGCTTTATTCGAGTAAAAAGGAAGTTGCCGTTGAAGCCAGCGTGATGCTCGAGGATGGGCGGAGCAGTACGTTCAACGCGGACTTACGCATCCACGATGTTGCAATTACTAAAACATGATGTTTGTGGATTAGCTAAAGATTTCCTTTTCGACATGCCCTAACTATTGAATGCGATAGATGACTATTGATCCGCGGACCAAAACCGGTGGTAACTTGATACTCGAGGTCGAGAATATCTCGTTATCGTTTGGTGCTGTGCGGGCAATTGTAGATGTCAGTTTTAGTGTCATCGAGGGTGAAGTTCTAGCGATCATAGGTCCCAACGGTGCGGGTAAGACTTCGATGTTGAACGTGATTAACGGCTTTTATCACCCGCAAGAAGGTCAGATTCAGTTCGGTGGTGAGGTCCGCCGTCAGATGCGTCCATATCAAGCGGCTCGAGGGGGCATTGCGCGTACTTTCCAGAATGTTGCGCTGTTCAAGGGCATGACTACGCTGGACAACATCATGACGGGTCGCAACTTAAAAATGAATCGCTGGGCTACCAATATTCTTTCTGCAGCGTTCTATGTTGGTCCCACGCGTCGTGAGGAGATGCGTCACCGAGAGCACGCGGAACGCGTGATCGATTTTCTAGAGATTCAGGCCATTCGAAAGACACCGGTTGGTCGGCTGCCCTACGGCTTACAGAAGCGTGTTGAGCTGGGTCGGGCATTGGCGGCGGAGCCTAAATTACTGTTGTTAGATGAGCCAATGGCAGGAATGAACCTGGAAGAAAAACAGGATATGTGTCGCTATGTTCTCGATGTCAATGATGAGTTTGGTACTACCGTTGCGTTGATTGAGCATGACATGGGAGTCGTGATGGACATCTCTGACCGCGTTGTTGTCTTGGACTATGGGCGCAAGATTGCTGAGGGTACGCCTGATGAGGTTAAGAGTAACCAGGCGGTGATCGATGCATACCTCGGAACATCAGCAAGTAGTGCCACAGCTTAGGTCGGCAGATTGATTCAGGAAGATCGATAATGGAAGTATTGCACGCAGTTTTTGTCGCTCCGTTCTTGGATATGGCGAATGAACCAATCTTTTTTTTGGAGGTGGTTATCGGCGGCCTCATGTCCGGAGTGATGTACTCACTGGTGGCTCTGGGCTTCGTGTTGATATTTAAGGCATCGGGCATCTTTAATTTTTCCCAAGGCGTATTGGCGTTGTTCGCCGCTTTGACCTTGGTTGGATTGATGACGGGTACTATGCCTTTTAGTTTGCAGAAGGTGTTGCCGGAGTTTCCCCCAATTGTTGCGATTGCTTTAACGATTCTCGTCATGATTGGGATTGCCTTTTTGATTGAGCGAATCGTTTTGCGCCCGCTGGTTAATCAAAGTGACATGATTACTTTTATGTCGACGATCGGAATTGCCTTTGTGCTTGAAGGCGTAGGTGACACGATGTGGGGGAGTGACGTTAAAGCCCTTGATATCGGGATACCGAGCGGAAACTGGGTGATCGGCGACATGTATATTCAGATATTTGATCTTTGGGCGACAGCCATTGCTGGCATCATGGTGATTGTTCTAGCGGTCTTTTTTCAGAAAACGCGGACCGGTCGGGCATTACGTGCCGTTGCGGATGACCACCAAGCGGCCCTGTCGGTGGGAATTCCACTCAGGACCATTTGGATTGTGGTGTGGTCGGTAGCCGGTCTGGTCGCGCTGGTCGGCGGCATTATGTGGGGTTCTAAATCAGGCGTGCAGTTCAGCTTGTCACTGATCGCGTTGCGTGCTTTACCCGTATTGATCATTGGGGGACTGACATCGATTCCAGGCGCCATCATCGGTGGATTGATTATCGGCGTCGGGGAAAAAGTATCGGAAGTCTATTGGGGCCCACTAGTGAATGGTGCTATAGAAAACTGGTTTGCGTATATCGTGGCTTTAATCGTGCTTCTGTTTAGGCCTCAAGGTCTTTTCGGTGAAAAAATTATAGAGAGGGTATAGCCGTGTTGTATCGAGAAGCAGGCCAATTCAAAAGATCATACGAGGCAGATGCTGCGATTTTCCCTATCGCCCAGGATCGCTGGGCGGTTATATTTTTTGTGGCAATCCTTTTTCTTGGGGTGCCGCTCGTTGCGAGTGAATACATCTATCAGGCCATCTTGGTTCCCGTACTAATTTATTCTATTGCTGCCTTGGGGTTGAATATTCTGACCGGCTATTGTGGTCAATTGTCATTGGGTACCGGTGGGTTCATGGCGGTTGGTGCAGTGAGCTGTTACAAGCTCACGACCGCTTTTCCCGACATGAATTTGATAGTGATACTGCTCTTGTCAGGTTTAATTACGGCGGGTGTTGGCGTTATCTTTGGTATTCCTTCGCTGCGCATCAAGGGGTTCTATCTGGCGGTTGCGACATTGGCCGCACAGTTTTTTCTCAATTGGCTTTTTAATAAAGTCGCATGGTTTCAGAACTACACACCATCGGGCACGTTGACAATGCCGCCGCGTGAGATTTTTGGCACCCTAGTAACCGGTGCCGAAGCTTTGCCTCGTGACCGTTACCTGTTCTGTTTGATCCTCGCTGTTCTACTCGGACTCGCTGCCTGCAACATGGTGCGCGGCCCGGTAGGGCGAGCGTGGATGGCAATTCGCGATATGGATATTGCAGCCGAACTCATTGGATTTCGTCCGTTTAATACAAAGTTACTCGCCTTTTCTGTTAGCTCCTTCTACATTGGTATTGCAGGTGCATTGGCGTTCGGAGTGTGGCTTGGCAGTGTTGAAACGGCGGAGGCATTTGATATTAACCAGTCGTTCCAAGTGCTCTTTATGATCATTGTCGGAGGGTTGGGGAGCATTCTTGGTTCATATATCGGTGCCGCGTTCATTGTGCTAACACCGATCGTTTTAACCAATCTCATGGTTTATGGCCTGGGCCTTGAGGCGGTGACTGCGAAGCACTTCGAGTTTATATTTTTTGGTAGTCTGATTATTCTGTTTCTTATACTTGAGCCACACGGGATGGCTCGGTTATGGCAAATTGCTAAGGAAAAACTGAGGCTTTGGCCTTTTCCACATTAGCGTGGCTTACTAGAACTTATTATTTGATGAAAACTGTCGGCGTATTTCAAACAGAATTTGTAACAACGTCCACATTGAAAAAGTGGACTTCATTTGTCTTACTTGAGGAGGATGTCTCATGAAACTTAGACAGCTAACCGCTGCGTCTGTGATCGCGGCCGTGCTGATCAGCCCGTTCGCGATCAGCCAGGCGACCGCGGCTGATCAGTTGTACCTGGCAGGTCTGGTCTATCGAACCGGCCCCTATGCACCTAACGGCACCCCATTTGCCAACGGCTTTAAGGACTATGTGACTTTGCTGAATGAGCGTGATGGTGGACTTAATGGGGTCAAAATCGTCTACGAGGAATGTGAGACGGGATATAACACCAAGGTCGGTGTTGAATGTTATGAGAAGATCAAAGGGAACAATCCTTTGGCGATTATCCCGAACTCAACCGGTATTACTTATCAACTGATACCTAAGGTGACGGTAGATAAGATCCCATTGGTTAGTATGGGCTATGGCCGGACATCAGCTGCTGTTGGATCAGTTTTCCCGTGGGTATTCAACTTTCCGACTACCTATTGGTCCCAAGCCACAGCCGTTATTAGATATATCGCTGAGCAGGAAGGTGGTTTCGATAATTTAAAAGGCAAGAAGATCGCGCATGTGTATCACAACTCAGCCTATGGCAAGGAAGCAAACCCCACACTGACGGTCCTTTCCGAAAAATACGGTTTTAGCCTGATGTTGCTTGCGGTTGACCATCCTGGACAGGAGCAAAAGGCTACCTGGCTGCAGATTCGTAAGAAGCGCCCAGACTATGTCTTTATGTCCGGTTGGGGGATTATGAATTCGACGGCGATTAAAGAGGCAGCGTCTATTAACTTTCCGATGGACAAGTTTATTGGTAATTGGTGGTCGGGTTCGGAGAACGATGTCATGCCTGCTGGCGCGGATGCCAATGGCTATAAGTCGGCGACCTTCCATACGTCTGGCACTGATAATCCCTTACACAACGATCTGAAAAAACATGTCTATGGCAAGGGTCTTGGGGCAGGTGACGAAAACCGCTTGGGTGAAGTGCTGCACATCCGTGGATTGCTTAATCATATTTTTGTGCTTGAGGCGGCTCGCAATGCGCAGAAGCATTTCGGTGTGAAGGTTCCAAACGGTGAGCAGATGCGCTGGGGTTTCGAGAACTTAGATGTCACATCAGCGGACTGGGAACGCATTGGATTGCCGGGTTTTCCACCAATCAAGGTTTCATGTAATGATCATGAGGGTGGTCACCCCGTATTGATCCAGCAGTGGAATGCGAATAACAAGACCTGGAAGGTTATCAGTGACTGGTTGCCAGTCATGAAAGATGTTGTGCGTCCAATGATGGAAGCCGACGCAGCTAAGTTCGCACAGGAAAACAACATCACCCCGCGTGATTGTGGTTAATTTTTCTGATACTTGTAACAGACCTTAATAAGGAATCTGCCGTGAACGCGAATGCCCATCTCCTCAGCGTTAACAATATTGAGGTGGTTTATGACCATGTCATTCTTGTGTTGAAGGGTGTTTCGCTTCAGGTGGCCGAGGGGGGGATTGTTGCCCTCCTCGGCGCCAACGGCGCAGGTAAGACCACTACCTTAAAGGCCATTTCCAATTTGTTGGGAACAGAGCGCGGTGAGGTGACCAAAGGTTCCATCGACTACCAGGGAGGGCAAGTAGACGCGTTGAATCCGAGCGAGTTAGTGAAACGCGGGGTCATTCAGGTAATGGAAGGTAGGCATTGCTTTGAACATCTGACGGTAGAAGAAAATCTCCTGACGGGGGCCTATAGTCGCGGTTGGGACCGTGCAGGAATCGCTAAGGATTTGGAACTGGTTTACGGCTACTTCCCGCGCTTGAAGGACCGGTTTAAATCATTGGCCGGCTATATCTCCGGAGGGGAGCAACAGATGGTTGCGATCGGTCGGGCATTGATGGCGCGACCTAAGTTGATGCTGTTAGACGAGCCATCGATGGGTCTGGCACCGCAGTTAGTCGAAGAGATCTTTAGTATTGTAGTGCGCCTCAATAAGGAACAGAATGTATCCATGTTGTTGGCTGAGCAGAATGCATCTGTTGCACTCCAGTATGCGGACGCGGGATATATTCTTGAGAATGGTCGCGTTGTGATGGAAGGCGATGCGAAAGCGTTATCAGAAAACGATGATGTCAAAGAGTTTTATCTGGGGATTTCACAGGGTGACCAAAAGGCTAGTTTCCGTTCGACTAAACAGTATCGGCGGAGAAAACGTTGGCTCGGGTAAACTCAAAGCTGCGATTGCGTCACTAACCGTCCCGGCTTGCCGGGATTTTTTTGTCGAATTGAGAGACTGATGTTTGAATGCAAAGCTGTGCTGCTTCACAAAATTCCTAGTCAATTACACGCCCAGGGCGCACGGATGTCAGCCCTTCAGAGCGTTGATGTGATGGTGTATGCAGTTCACGGACAGATGGAGGAGTCGGGTCGCGTGGTGGCCGCAGTGGATGAGACGACCCAAACGCTGGCTATGGGCTGACGCGATTGAGGTCCTGAGTTGGATAAATTGTCTGCACAAGAAATCAAGCATTCGACGCGCGCGACACCTCCGCAGTCGGTACCTGCGCTGCGCACGCTGACAATGCCCGCAGATGCAAATCCCAATGGCGATATTTTTGGCGGTTGGTTAATGTCACAGATGGATGTTGCCGGTGGGATTCATGCTTATTCATTGTCAGGTGGTCGTATTGCGACGGTTGCAGTTGATGGAATGTCATTCCACCTGCCCGTTCACATAGGTGACCTCATCAGTTGTCACTGTGTCACCGAGAGAACGGGCACTACGTCGATCGCTGTTAAGGTGGAGACATGGGTTAAGCGTCGTGCAGATGGCCGCGAAGAGAAAGTAACGGAAGGTCTTTTTACCTATGTGGCGATTGATGCAAAGGGTCGGCCGAGGCCGCTCCCAGTCGGCGAGTCTTAGGCATTAATGTTTTATGTCAACTCCGATTGATCCGGAATCGTTGGTGGCACGTCTTGGCACAGCCAAGCATCCACCAGTGGAAACATGGAAGCCATCGATTAAGCGTGAGATGGCGCTACGCATTACCAGGGACGGTGAATGGATGTATCAGGATTCACCTATCCAGCGCCCGGCCCTGGTTCGATTACTGGCATCGGTGTTACGGCTGGATAGCGATGCGGAGTATTACCTGGTGACTCCAACAGAAAAACTAAGGATCGTTGTTGACGATGTGCCGTTTCTCGCAGTTGAGGTTGAACAAACCCATACGGATTCTCACCAGTCTCTGATATTTCGTACCAATGTTAATGACATTATTGCAGCAGATGCTGATCACGAATTGTGGGTAGCCGGAGGAAGCGAAGCTACTGGGCCACGACCCTATATACATGTACGAGCCGGGTTAAACGCACGGGTTACTCGCCCCGTTTTTTATGCATTGGCCGACTTTGCGTGCCAACATCAGATCGATGGCCAAGAGTTTCTCGGCGTATTCAGCGGTGGTGCATTTTTCCCTCTGGAAAGTGCTGAGTGATCGAAAGTATCTCGCGTCATGGAGGAGGACTGGTAAGATAGTTGCCATTGCGCAAATACAGACCTTCTATCGTTTGTTGATTGAGGAACTTATGACGGATATCAATAATTTACGTCGGATTTTGACAGAGAATAAGACGATTGCGGTGGTGGGTTTGTCGGCTAACTGGTGGCGACCCAGTTTCTTTGCTGCGAAATACATGCAGGATCATGGGTATCGCATTGTTCCGGTGAACCCAAATTATGATGAGGTTCTTGGTGAGAAGTGCTACGAGCGTATAGAAGATATTCCTGATCCCGTCGATGTAGTCGATATCTTCCAGAAACCCGAAGTGACTCCGGCCTTAGCACAAAGTGCGGTGACGATTGGTGCGAGGGTGCTTTGGTTACAACTTGGCGTCGTGAACGATGAGTCAGCACGCATTGCTGAATCAGGAGGTCTCGAAGTAGTAATGAATCGGTGTGTGAAGATCGAGCACGCGCGTCTTTTAGGTGGTCTCAATTTGATCGGCGTTAATACGGGTGTCATTTCGAGCCGACGACCCCGTTGGCTGATCTATTGAGCGGGGGGTAGAACGCAGATACATCGCGCCTACTTTATCTTGGGGAGAAAATTTCTTGGCTGACAGAAAATTTGGTTTCGAGACACAGTGCCTGCATTCAGGACAGCTGCCAGACACGACGACCGGCGCGCGGGCTGCGCCGATCTATCAGACGACATCCTACGTATTTGATGACAGTGATCACGCGGCCAGTCTGTTTAATTTACAGACTTTTGGTAACGTTTATTCACGCATGACCAATCCAACCAATTCGATGGTTGAAGAGAGGCTGGCTACGCTTGAGGGTGGACGGGCCGGCGTGGTTGTCGGCTCCGGCATGGCAGCGCAAATGACGGCACTACTGACCTTGCTCGAGGCAGGCGACGAAATGGTGTCATCGAGCACGCTGTATGGCGGCACTTACTCCCAGTTTGATTACGGGTTTCGTCGCTTTGGCATTGCTACCCATTTCGTTGATCCTGAAGACCCGCAGAATTTCGCACGTGCGATCACCCCAAAAACGAAAGCGCTATATGCCGAGACGATTGGGAATCCGTTGAACAATGTGCTCG
>Ga0114933_10004014_pt1 | contig 14015 bp, 14 predicted proteins | sample 4SBtaG_FD_89691 | JGI IMG/M metagenome (GOLD analysis project Ga0114933, IMG submission 89691) | Deep subsurface microbial communities from Kolumbo volcano to uncover new lineages of life (NeLLi) - 4SBTROV12_W25 metaG | ecosystem: Environmental > Aquatic > Marine > Volcanic | place: Kolumbo...
CAAAACAACAATGTGTTTTTTAGTTATGCTTTTAGCGTAGTCTTTAATTTCAGCTGTATTTTGATAGGGCAAATTGTAATAGCCAATGTCTTTACGCTCAGCTATTAGCCGCTCAAAAATCTCACTATTTGATTTGATTTGGTAGAAGTTCTTACAATATTCCATTAATAAATATCCAAATTACTTTTGATACAGTATATCCTCAATGTCACATTGTGGTTTAAATCCTGGCACTATTTTCATCAAAAGAAGTCGTAACGCTTCTTGATTAGAATCTGTCACAGCACCTTCCAAAGAGCTTAGAATTGCACTTAGCTCATCCCAAGTCAGCATTTCTTCTTTAGCCCTCATAATCATAGGGTGTTTAGTTTTACTTACATTTTCACCAATCAACAACTCTTCAAATAACTTTTCGCCAGGTCTCAGACCGGTAATTTTAATCTCAATTTCACCATTAGGATTTGATTCGTTCTTAACCTCTAATCCACTTAAATGAATCATTTTAGTCGCCAAATCAAAAATTTTAACTGGTTTACCCATGTCCAGCACAAATACATCTCCACCTTTACCCATAGCACCAGCTTGTATCACCAACTCAACTGCTTCAGGTATCGTCATAAAATATCTAATAATTTTCTTATCAGTAACAGTGACAGGGCCACCAGCCTTAATTTGATCTCCAAACAAAGGGATTACTGAGCCACTTGAATTAAGCACATTGCCAAAACGCACCATAGTAAACTTAGTGGTGTTTTGAATATCTGATAACGCTTGCAAAACCATCTCGGCACTTCGCTTGGTAGCTCCCATTGTATTGGTTGGGCGCACAGCTTTATCGGTTGATATTAATACAAATGCCTTAACATGACAATTAATAGCGGCCTGAGCACATCTTAATGTACCGAATGTATTATTCATAACACCTTCGGTATTGTTGTATTCCACCATTGGCACATGCTTATATGCAGCCGCATGATAAATGGTTTGCACACCAAATTTGCTACACACTCTTTCCACCCTATCTTGATTAACCACAGACCCCAATATTGGAAACACACAACCCTTAGACAACTCCTGATTAATTGCATATAAAGCCAATTCACTTTGCTCAAACAATATAAGCTTACTAGCACCAAGTTTTATTATTTGTCTGCATAATTCTGAGCCAATTGAGCCACCTGCACCCGTCACCATGACCACTTTGCCTTTGATATCCTCTTGTAGTAAAGATTGCTCTGGTTTGACTGACTCTCTACCCAAAAGATCATCAATACTTACTTCGCGCAAATCCTCAACTTCAATTTTGCCTTGTGCTAGTTCAGAAACACCAGGTAGAATCCTAACAAGAACCGGATAAGGCTCTAAAAAATTAATAATCTCATTACGCCTTTGGCGTGATGCTGAAGGCAGCGCCAACAGAGCTTCATCCACATTATATTTCTGCATTAACAGCTCAACACGATCAGCGCTGTAAACTTTAATACCATTAATATGTTGACTGGTTAAATCTTTAGCGTCATCTATAAAAGCAACGGGTTTGTATTCTCTGGATTGTAATAGTGCATTCGCTAACTGTCTACCTGCAGCACCAGCACCATAAATGATTACGTTTTTTTGACCAGTCAAGTCATTTACACTGGACAATGCCCACCTGGCTATCATTCTTAGCCCACCAATTGATAGCATTGCTAGTAGCCAATTAATTAATACAACTGATCTAGGAATGCCTTCTATTGCAGACATAAAACCAATAATTCCCCATATTAACGCATATAGAGAGACAGCTTTTACAATTGCCCACAATGCTTCGAGCCCTAAAAAACGGACAATACCATGATATAAGCCAAACTGCATAAAAATAGGAAATGCAATCAATGGTGCACCCACAACAACCCAAAATAAATCACTCTCAGGCCAATACCAATATCCAAGTCGTATCGAAAACGACGCAAGCAATACGCCCACTAAAACAATAGCATCCACCAAAGCTATTAATAATTGCTTATAAATTCTCGAGATATTTACAATGGTATTAATCATTATTATTTACTTGCTAATTGCATCACTTTATTAATGGCATTGCAAGTACTTTGAACCTCATTCGCAGTGAGTGTTGGATGCACTAAAAACATCAAAGTCGTTTCACCTAACTCTTGAGCATTTTTAAGTCTTTGCTTAGGTCTAAATTGCTCATCAAAAGCCTTTTCTAAATAAATCTCAGAACAAGAGCCGGAATAACATGGAATTCCTAGTTGATTGATCTCATTACTGATTCTATCCCTATTCCATCTATCTTTTAAGCCTTCAGGCCGAACATAAACATTAAGCTTGTACCAAGCATGCTCGATATCATTATTAACTTTCGAGACGCGAATTGCATTAGGAAATTTAACAAAAGCTTTTAAAATTGCTTGCGCATTATCTATGCGCTGCTGATGCCAGCCAGCTATCTTCCCAAGTTGAATTCTACCAATTGCAGCTTGCATTTCAGTCATGCGCCAATTAGTGCCAAATGACTCATGTAGCCATTTAAAGCCTTCGGGATGCTCACGCTCATAAACTGCCTCGTAACTCTTGCCATGATCTTTATACGCCCACATCCTTCTCCACAAAGATTCATCGCTAGTTGTAACCATGCCACCCTCTCCACCTGTGGTCATGATCTTATCTTGACAAAAACTCCAACAGCCAATATGCCCAATAGATCCAACTGGCCGACCTTTGTATTTAGCCCCATGTGCTTGAGCGCAGTCCTCAATAACATATAGGTTATGAATTTTTGCTAATTGCATAATACCGTCCATTTCACAAAGAAAACCTGCCAGATGCACACAAACAATAGCTTTAGTTTTATGGCTAACTTTAGCCTTAATAGATTCGGCTGTAATATTACCACTATTCAAATCAACATCAGCAAAAATAGGTATTGCACCTGCATTAACCACACAAGAAACCGAAGCAATAAAACTACGAGGAGTAACAATCACTTCATCGCCAACACCAACACCTAACGCCTTAAGCGCTAAATCAAGTGCTAACGTGCCATTTGCTACAGCCACTGCATAGTTTGAATCACACCAATTAGCAAACTCTTTCTCAAACTGCCTGCCTTCACTCCCAGTCCAATAGTTAACCTTATTGCTAAGAATTACTTCACTAACTGCATTAGCTTCCTCTTGGGTAAACGAAGGCCAGGGGCTAAGACTGCTTTTCATGCACTTGTAATTGTTTGATAAATATAACGCATGTCTTGAATAAATGACCAATTATTGACGTAATCAACGTTTATTTTAACTTTATCTGGCCAGATAACTTCATTATTATATTGCTCAGGATTGCTTTGAGTTGCAAGCAATGTTTCCTCGTTTTTGTATTTAAGTGATGCTGGCCCGGTTATCCCAGGACGCACTGATAAAACCACCTTATCTTTGCCTTGTAACTTATCTGCATAACCTTTTACATCTGGTCGGGGGCCTACAAAGCTCATCTGCCCAATCAACACATTCCACAACTGAGGCAGCTCATCAATTTTGGTTTTTCTAAAAAAACCACCGCTTGTCGTAATGCGTACATCATTCTTTTGCGTTACATTGGTATTAACGCCTAACACAGGCTTCATGGTTTTAATCTTAACCAAAGTAAATAACCGGCCATTCTTGCCGACACGCTTTTGCAGAAAAAACCCATTTGATTTGGTCTCAATAGAAGCGACTACCCAACCTAGAACAATAATTGGAGCGGCCAACATTAGCCCTACCAATGCCAATGAGAAATCAAATAGCCCTTTAATGATTGCCTGACCCTTCATTGGCGTAGATGCTTATAAGCATATTTTTTCATACTTGGCGGCATCATATTGACAGAAGCAACCGCCACTGCATAAAAATAAGCCAAAAGCCCAAAATGCAGTTCCTTGTTAACCATTAGCCTATTTTTAAAATCTGATGCCGTCTTCTTCCACCCGCCCCTTCTACCAAAGAAGTCTTGACTGACTCGTACCTTAACACCAATATATTTAATATTGGCAAATCTACAGCCAGAAGCAAAACCCTTCATCCACATTAAGGTATCGCCATTATTAAAATGCCCCTTAACTTCATAAACCCCTGCCTTTTCAAAATAACTGCGTCTAAAAAAAGCACTAACATGGGCTATTGGCACTCTTTTTTTGAAAAACCCCAACATGGCATCATGACTCAATGGATAGGTCACAACTTTAACATATTCAATACCATCACCAAATTCTTCAATATAAGTTCCACAAACGTCAATATCTGAATTCTCATTCATAAAGTCTAGCTGCCTTTCTAGCCTCTCAGGCATGGATATATCATCAGCATCCATGCGCACAACATATTCATATTCTGCCATCAAAACTTCATCAATTAACTCATTAAGTGAATAATCAAACCCCTTGTTTTCATTCCTTTCACCTAAATATTTAATTTTTCCAACATTCAACTCTTGGGTCAAATATTCATGGATATCACTATCAACAGGACCGTCCTCTTGAACAAAAATATCAAAGTGTTCAATGGTTTGTTTATGTAGACTATCGAGCGCCACTTTAAACGCTTCAAGACCATCATTCTTATATACGGTTAACAGGACTGCAATTTGACTCATGCTCGAAGCTCACTTAGCACATAATCTTCAACCGATTTAAATTGGTAATGAGGTGTCAACATTGTTTTTAATGTGGCGTTGTTGGCAATCGAGACACTGATCTCATCTCGCTCAGCATTACTCGTGCTAATTTCAATATCTCGCTCGAACAAATAATCCAAAATCACCCTAACTGACTTTCCTTGTCCAGAAGCAACATTTACCACATCAATACCGCTTGACGCAAGTACGCACTTATAGGCTTCCACAACATCACTAATATGAATAAAATCACGACTAGCATTGCCATCATTAATTAAAGAAATACTCTGTTGATTTTTATAGGCCTTGATAATCTTGGAAACAATTGAAAACTCATCATCACCACCATACATATTAAAAACTCTTGCAATTGTGTAATCAATGCCTTCAGCGCTACAAAACTGAGATACAAGTTTTTCATTAGCGAGTTTAAGTGTTGCATGCAAACTGAGTGGTTGAGGTATATCTGTCTCAACACAAGATTCATTATTACCATAAACTGAGCTGCTGCTTGTATAAACAACCTTATTAACCTTGATGCTTTTATCCTTAATAAACGTTAGAATATTGGCCGTTGTTGAGATTGCGTTGTCAATATATTCAGCTGGACTAGACAAGTCATTCAGGCGCGTTGCAGGTTGAAACTGGTTCAGAATTAAATTCACTTTATTAATCTGATTCCAGTCTAATTGAGACAGCGCTTGAATCGCCTGACCAGATGATATTGCCATTGCATTATCCAAAGACTCAAGCAAATGATTGGATAAGTTACTTCTTTTGCCAATAATAATATTTAACATAGTTTACGAGTAGATAGAGTCTCTTAATTTTATATAGTTATTAACACCCAGAGCACGCTTTAATCCATATCGAATAGAATATCCAATTTGCTGTTTAAAAATTAACACCTTACTCGGATTGAGCAACTGATTAAACTGATCACTATTAATATTGGAGTGGACTGAATTCCTATCCAGGCTACTCATTTTAGGTTTACATAAGCCCGGCTTCGAAGTGCAAATATTTTTATAGCCAACTGCTTTTGCAACTTTGTGCGTTTTTTCAGAGCAATCACCAAATGGATAAGCAAAAGACACTACTTCTTTACCAATATGCTGCTCTATCTGAGTCTTAGAATCTTTTAATTCTATCAATAATTGTCCAATTGGCAAGGTGGTCATATAAGGGTGACCCAAAGAGTGTGAACCTATTTCCATGCCAGCCTCACTTAAAGCCTTGATTTGCTCCCATGACATATAGCCCTTTCTACCGACATAACTTGGTGTTACAAAGAATGTTCCTTGGGCGCCATACTCTTGAAGCAGCGGCAAAACAATGTCAAAATCACTGCTATGACCATCATCAAAACTCAGAGTCAAATCACCAGTGTTATTCTCTGTCCAGTGACTAATGCTAACAATCTTTTGTTTGTTACGTTTAGCGGCTTCCAATAGTTGAACAAACAATTCCAGCTCTACATCTGCCCATTCGTTGGTTTTATTTTCAACAATCCTATGGAACACTAAAATATTTAACTTTGATGTGATCTTATTTTTTAACATTTTATATTTCCACATCCATAATAGATTCAGACGCGTTCGACAAATATTTTGCACGCTCAGCCACTAGCCGACTATATTTTTCAATATAATCAACACCAATATCGATATTATCTAAATTAATTCTAAACACATCCTCCATACTCTTAAGAGTCTTATCAGTTAAATTTTTCACACTTTTTACAACCAAGCTTCTTTTTAATTGACAGCTATCTGCAAAATCGGCCAACTGGTATGCATTAATATCTTGCATATCAAACTCATCGCCAATTGCCATAGCTAACTCCTGATCAAATTCATCGTACATTGCAATATTCACCAAATCATAAAAAGGAGTTAGTTCAATGCCTTTGCTTGATACAAAGAAACTAACATTTTTTCCATGTGCGTCAGCATTGTAAACTATCAGATTAAACACAACCCAATCAAGTAGCTTTTGCTTTGTCAATGCTGGATTGATGCATTTATCAGCAAAACTAAATAACTTAGGCAAACTTACACCATCACGAATATGCCTAACATCTCTACTATTACCAAAATTACGTTCATATTTGTATTCTGGAGGCAAGTTTAAGGCTTGATTGCCATCAATCATATGTCTTCTTTGTGTGGCGCATTCAACAAGCCTTCTGTCAAAGCGCCTAACCAATAAGCCAGGATGCAAATCAAAATGTCTAAGCTCGACATCAGCAACATCAAGTCCACAAGTTTTTGCCAAACTCATGGTAACGTATTCATTAATGACAAGATTGGCAGACCGCCTATTTTCAAATTTTAACAAATGAGTTGAGCGCAAAGCACCTTCCCCAAAACCCATCTCATCTTTTTCATTAACAACAATATTAATTTTATTTTGAACGCCTGCAACCGATAATCTTGGCTTGTCATTCCAAATTGTGAGATTGGTTATACCCTGTGATTCATTTAATCGATCAATCAAATCCTTAATATCAAGTTTTATAAATTGGGTTTGATTAATACTGGCACACGTTTCAGCAGATAAAGCAAACACACTAGGCAGGTCTTGTCCGAGAATCCTCACTAATGCAAATGTGTTGTTTTTACTAACACCAAATCTAATGGCTAGCTCATTTAAACCATTACCCTCAGGTAGCAAGTTGTTCAAATAATGCTTTATATCTATACTATTAATATTGTTATTTAAAGGTAAATAGGGAGACAACGCATAACCATTTTTTTGCCAATAACTTGTATATTTCCAATTTATTTCACCATCAATAAATTTCAAATGGGCAATAATATTTTTGTCAATACAAGCAAATAATTTAGACCCATTCATCATTTTCTTTCTGGTTAGTTTGGTCGATAAATAATAATATCCCTAATCCTTCTAAAACTTGGAATACTTTGCCAATCTGGGTCTTTTTATTACCGTGCTCAATCATCATTAAGGTTTGCTTGGCAATGCCGCATAATGCACTAGCCTGCTCAATTGTAAGTCCACTTTGTGTTCTACGTGCACGAACTAACTGACCAAGACAAGCAAAACTCACCTTGTTCAAGCAGTCTGGGTCTTTAATTGGTTTAACAATCTTTGCCATAATAAATCCTAGATATTAATGATTAAATATAAACCAAACACATAACGTACATTTAATCCTAAATAAGTAGGATTATAACACTAATAACCCAATAAAATAGCATTAATCATTAATATCTAGGATTTATTAAAAACTAAGATAAAAAATCAACTTCGCCACCTAGACGCAATACTCACTAAATGCTTCATTATAAAACTATTTGAATATTCAAATTCACCGAGTGTTTCGACCAATCGCGCGCCTGTGCCCTTCTTAAAATTATAAACGCCCATATTATTTTCAGGATCAACGCCATTAAAATCAAAATCAATACATTCTAAAGACTTGCAACGATTAATAAGCGCCCAACATAACCCATAAGATAAATAATGTTTTCTTGAAAATGCATTGGCTGCTGCAAAAATATCTATCGCTTGACGATTGTGAATAATTGCGCCGCGTATTGCCTGCACAACGCCATCAGGCGTTCTTGCACCAATAACCACTATCCGCTCACCATAGCTATTCATCAAACTCTCAATCTGCCTAGATGAAAACAACTCACTCAACCCTTTAACTTTTCCCATTTCACTATAGAGTCTAGAAATGGTCTCAATATCTCTAACCTCAACAATCTCATAATCAAGTTTATTTGAGCGCTTTAAGTTGCGCCTCCAATTCTTACTTAAACTTTGGTGTAGCTTCTCAGCTGAAACAGATAAATCTAGATGCATGGTCATCCCGCTATCAAGTGGCCTTGAGACAGAAGAGCATGCCTGCTCTAAAAATTTCAAATCTTGATTATTTTTTTGATGGTGTGAACGAATGCGAATCGTTAAAAACCGAAGTGATAAACTCTTTTTCAGTACATCAATTACATCATAACTTAGTTTGTAATCACCAGCAATCCAATCTGGAAACCAAAGCACACCAACACCAAATGGATAACGCTTAAGGAAGCCTTGCAAAAAAGCAACACTTTCGCCCTCTTGTTGACAATGCCATCGACAGATAGTCCAGCCCAAATTTTCCAAATGCTTAGCCCACTCATTATCATGTAAATAAGTAGCACCCTCTATGTGAGAAACTTGAATTTTCCAATTAGCATCGTCACCACTATATAAGCGCCAATTACTCACAACTGCCACCTAGACAATACTTGAATGATATAGTTAATTTGCCTAGAATCTAAGCTTTGATGTATAGGTATCAACACCAGCTTTTCATCAAAAAATACCGAATTTGGATAGTATTCATAATTCTGTGCTACCTCTTTCGGCATTTCTTCATCAGGCCAGCGCCATGCGCCAATACCTTTTGACCTTAAATAATCAACCAACTCACCCCTATCATCATAAACAACACAAGCCTGAGGCACAACACCTTGTTCAACTGATTCAATCAATAATCTAAACCCAAAATTCTGCAGTGCTTTATTGAGTTGATTAAAATTATTAATAATTGCCTGTTGCGCGTCTTGTAAATATTTCTCATTACTCAAATACTTTTTTAACTGCCATGAGGCTTGACAAGGCTCAACATTAACATCATAATTTTCATTGTCGCTTTTACTGCGCAATTTAGCCTTAATATTGTTTATCAACTGACCATAGATATTAATACCGAGCCGAGTTACTAATTTTTCAAACAAACGCAATATTAAATACTTAATATCAGTCATTATTGACACACATTGGTGGGAGTCTCTCTTAACGACATCACAACCATTGCAGTTAATTTTAAGTGCACCACCATCAACAATTGGCAAACTCTTTCGCATACTAAAAACCTCAGCATCGCCCTTTATACCACCTTTATTTCGTAAAAATTGTGACATAAAACTGTGTGACGCATCCTCTATTACTTTAACACCATGTTCCCGACACACATCAATAACTTTATTAAAATTTTGCGTAAAACCAAAATAATGCACAACTAATAGCGCCTTAATTTGACCCCTTTTAATTGCTTTTCTAAGCTTACCAACTGAAAAGCTTAAATCCTTTTCAATATCGATAAATACAAGGTTAAAGCCAAAGGATTTTAATGGCTTGATGGTAGAATCACACATATAAGCTGGGATAATAATACTATCACCTTTTTGAAGCCCTAAAGCAATAAGACCAGATAAAAGAGCATCTCGGCCCAAATAATAGAATTCGATCTGGGGTAAATTATAGTGGCTACTAGTAAAAAAAATTGTACCAGCATGAGAATTTGGCCTTGCAGATATAATCACAACTACCTCAATAAGCGTTTAATTCTTCGCTTTTGCAAATACTGAAGTAGTCTATTAGAAAATGGCATAAAACAAAGACATGCAACTGCATAATCATGCCAATCTTTAAAATTGGTTTTAGAGATGAGCCTCAATGCACTTATTCTTTCATTCTTTGATAAAGCATTTATTGCCATAAGCAGAAAATTCTTACTATGCAAGATTAAGATCTCTTCTTTGTATTTATCTAGAAAACTGGGATCTTGCTTTGCTTGCTTCTCAATCCAACGCTCTCTTTCTTCTGAGAAAGACACGGAAGATTGCCATGAATCACTCGCTTCGTGAACTCGCCATTTGGCTAACACTTCTTTGCATATTGCTAATTTTGATATACTTGCCGATCTAAGCACCAAATCAAAATCAGCAATAAAACTAAAATCAGCATCAAAACCGTAATCCAATTTATCAACAACTGACTTGCGCAGCATTAGCGTTTCAAGTGAGACAAAATATCCGGTGAGCAACTCACGAAAAACATTTCCTTCTGGCGGATACTCACCGTCATAAAGTGGACGATCATCAGTTTCGTTAAAGAATAAGGTGTCACTTATAACAATACCTATATCCGGATCAGAAAACAATTGTAATTGCTTTTCAAGCTTACTAGGAAGCCATACGTCATCTGTATCAAGTACAGCAATATAATCCCCAACAAGGTGTTTAAAAGCATTAGCGCGCCCGCCGCCAAGATCAGTATGCTCAGGTGCACAGTAATATTTCAATCGACTATCCTGATAACTATCAAAAATAGCCTTGCTTTTATCGGTTGATTGATTGTCCCAAAGTACAAGCTCCCAATTCTGATAAGTTTGGCCTATAACACTATCTATTGCTTCTCGAAGGTATTCTTCTCCATTAAAACAATTCATCAAAATACTAACTAGAGGTGCATTATTCATTAGTAGTTTTTTGTACCCATTTGATAGTTTTCTCAAGACCTTGCTTCAAGCCAACACCAGGCCTCCAGTCTAAAAGTTTTTCAGCTTTAGTAATATCACCATAAAGCGCCATATTTTCACCTTTTCTATAAGCAACCTGACCAAACTGTGGCTCGCCAAAACCAATCATAGATACAATTGTGTTAATCATTTTTTTAATAGAAATTGGCTTTCCAGACGCTATATTAATCACCTCTCCATGTGCTTTATTACTATTCAAAGCACAGAAAATAGCTTGCACAATATCGTCAATAAAACAAAAATCTCTTAATTGTTCGCCTTTTGAAGTTGGAAATTTTTGGTTATCCAAACAACCTTTGATAATTTGAGGAATGAATCTATTATCGTCCTGTTCAGGGCCATACACTAAAAATGGACGGAGAATTGCCACAGGGTACTTTTCAGTTCTGAATAGCATTTGTAGAAAATGAGTAGATGTCGCCTTAGCAAAAGAATAAGGAGATATTGGCAACTCTCTTTGGATTTCATTCTGAGGTGCGGGGTTATCCCCGTACTCATCACTACTACCAATTTGAATAAAACCTTTCAGGTTGTTTTTATCAATACAATTTACCAGATTTACAATGCCATTAAAATGCACATTAAACACCTTGTCACCGCCATCAAAATAATTGCAATGATCAATATAGCCACCTAGATTGATTACATAATCAAAAGTTCGATCTTTTAATTCAATTAACAAGTCTTTTTTCTTAGCGATATCTACTGCAATATATTCAACCCCTTTGACTTGTTTTAATTTTGGACAGTGATTTTTAGAGATAATTGACACATCAAGTTTACGATTTACCGCCTCTATCGCTACAGACCTACCAATAAATCCAGTACCACCTACAATTAACAATCTATCGCTTTTTTCCATAAATTATTGCTATTAAGCACTATTCAAAGTGACTCAATTCCCTCCAATCGTAGTTAAAAGTATCCAGCTTTTCACTCTCACTCTCATTTGGATTGTGCTCAATACTCGCTAAATTTAACAAAATATTCTCGTCACCCAAGCCTATAAAAGCAAGCCATAAGTTAGGTTTAATTGTTAATCTTTGATAATTGTCTTTCGATAACTTTACATTAAAAAAGTCACCCCCATCATAAACCACAAACTCAATTTCACCCGTTACTACAACCAGGTTTAATGTCATTTCACTATGTTTTTTCCAACCTTTAATATCAGATTTATTAACAGTTGAAAAATAAGCCTCTCCAAACCCACAAAAGCCATCATCGCTTGCTTTCATAGCGTGAAAAACATTCCCTTTAGGGTGTGTGATTTTTTTCAATGGCGTGAGAGTTACGCCGTCCATTTAAGTGATTTTGATTTGGCAATATTTTCATATTCACCAATTTGCTGAATTGTTTGTTGTATCATATTTTCATTATTTTGATAATGATCATAATACCACTCGGAAGTGAGTTTAATTGTATCTCGGTATTGTAATGTTGCCTGCCATTTTAAAACTGAAAGCGCTTTATCGCAGTTAAGTTTTAATAGTCCGGCCTCATGAAACGGAATATCATCTGTTACGGAAAATGCATCAGACACATTGTTAAAACGCCAAAATTTGCTCAAGTCTTTTAATAATTCTACAACAGTATGATTTTGTTCCGCACGAGGTCCAAAATTAAAACCCTCACCATTCAAACTCTTATTGTTATAAAGCGCTTGACCTAAACTCAGATATCCACTCAAAGGCTCTAGAACATGCTGCCAAGGGCGTGTTGCTTCTGGGCTCCTTATCTCGACACTTTCAGATTTACTCCAAGCCTCGACGCAATCCACAACAATTCTGTCTTGTGCCCAATCACCACCGCCAATCACATTGCCCGCTCTAGCAACTGCCAAGCGCACATTAGATTCTTTTGACTTAAAGAATGAATGGTAGTAAGACTTGAATATTAATTCTGCTGCCCCTTTAGAGCCACTGTAAATGTCCTTACCACCCATCGGATCATTTTCTTTATAACCCCAAACCTGTTCAATATTGTCGTAGGCTTTATCACTGGTAATAATAACTGCCGTACATTGGTGATTTGAAATCCGTAACGATTCTAACAAGTTAGTCGTGCCCATTACATTGGACGAGATGGTATCTAACGGCTCATCATAAGAAGTGGACACAATTGCTTGAGCTGCCAAATGAAAGGCAAAATCAGGCTTTTCACTTATAATAACTTGACTCAAGGCGCTAATATCACGAATATCAATATTATGGTGTTGAATTTTATCTTCTAATTCTAATATTTCAAACATTGATGGCTGTGTCGGGATGTCTTTAGAGACACCAATCACATTTGCACCAAGGTTTAATAACCAAGTCGTCAGCCAGGTGCCTTTAAACCCTGTGTGCCCTGTAACCAAGACTTTCTTTCCTTTATAGATATCCTTAAACATTACTTATTCCAAACCATCCAAGGGGCATCCTGAGCTTCACACATCTCATTCAATTTAATTTTATCTCTTAGGGAGTCCATAGGCATCCAAAAATCATTGTGCTTGTAAGTATAAATCTGCCCATCTTTTGCAAGATCCCTAAGCGGTTCTTGCTCTAAAATTGCACCATCCCCTTGAGGAATATAATCTAAAACCTCTGGCTGACAAACAAAATAACCTGCATTAATCCAAGAGCCGTCGCCTTTTGGTTTTTCTTTAAATGCTACCACCTTATTACTCTCATCAATATCAAGCGCACCAAATCTACCATCAGGCTGTGCTGCAGCCATTGTCATTAACTTGCCATGCCTCCTATGAAAATCAAGCGTTGCTTGGATATCAATATCAGCCACACCATCACCATAAGTCAAAAAGAACGGCTCGTTGCCAATATGATCTTTTGCTTTTTTAACTCTCGCGCCAGTCATTGCATTCAATCCTGTATCAAGCAACGTTACCTTCCAAGGCTCACTAGAGTTATTATGCACTTCCATATTGCCGCTTGACATATCAATTGTCACATCACTCTGATGCAAAAAATAATTGGCAAAATACTCCTTAATATAATAACCCTTATAACCAAGCAATATTACAAACTCA
>Ga0114933_10004018_pt1 | contig 14012 bp, 8 predicted proteins | sample 4SBtaG_FD_89691 | JGI IMG/M metagenome (GOLD analysis project Ga0114933, IMG submission 89691) | Deep subsurface microbial communities from Kolumbo volcano to uncover new lineages of life (NeLLi) - 4SBTROV12_W25 metaG | ecosystem: Environmental > Aquatic > Marine > Volcanic | place: Kolumbo...
ACAAGCAGCAGCTGCAACAGCTTCTCTGACAATAACATTAACAACCTCAACAGGTTCAATTACTGCTATAGCTGGAGCAATCGCTGACCAAATAAATGCAGATGCAACCTTTTCAGGTATATTCTCAGCAGCTAACGATGGCGCTACGAATAGTATTACAAATACAGCAACTGGTGACGCTACAGATATAGCTAAAGGTTCCGCAATGGGTGGAATCATGAATGTCGGTACTACTACTCAAGGTGTTGATAGAAGTAATAAGTTAAATGATGTAACGGGATTAGATGTAACTATAGGAGCTATAGATGAAGATATAGCTTATTTTGGTCAGAGAACTGGATTAAAGGCAGAAATTAAAAAAGAAACTACTATAGCTGTTACAAGGAAGAAATCTGATTCGTTGTTTTCGCAGCTGTTTAATTTAGCTAGATGTGGTATCAGACATACTTCAGGAACTATAGATGCAGATATAGGTGAAACAGATGGTAATTTAGCTTTTGATAATAATTTAACAAAACCAGAAACAACATCTAATGGTTCTAATTTTGGATACAGATTATTTGTACAAATGAAAGAATCATCTGAAGTTATGACATTAATGAACGCTTGTATAACAGATTACAGCACAACATTAAACGCAGACGGAATTACCGAAGAAACTATAACCTTTTACAGTTATACTACTCCGAAAATCCAAACAACGTCCTACACAACAATATCAAGTCAATCAGAATTCTGAGGTTACTAAATGACATTTAAAGTAAGACCGAAAGGAACAAAATGGCTACTCTTAGACAGTGAAGGCGAAACCGCTGGAGTTTTCGGGTTAAAATCTACTGCCGAAAAGGTTTGTAGAGAAAGTAACGAAAGTAGCGGGGCAAGTGGAAAGTCTAAGAAAAAGAAAAGCAAAAAAAAGAAAAGTGAGAAATAAACATGGAAGAAGAAAAAACATACTGGACGATGGAAGATATAGTTTCCATCACAGAAACAGTACAAGAAGCAGAATTAGAGTATAATGGAAAATACCTGAAATTACAATGGTGTGAGTTAACTGAGGCAGAAGAACCTAAATTAGTTATTCCTTCAGACGACTTACCAGAAGAAGAAAAAACAAAACTATATATAGAAATGGCTGCTGATAGAACCAAAAAGGCTATATCAAAAGCTGATAAAAAGAACCCTGAAGGGGCACAGTTAGATATTAATGAGTGGGAAAAAATACCAACTACATTAAGATTTGCTATACAAAATAAAGTTTTAGGCGCTGGTACAAATTTTCAGAATGGATGAGAGAAGACCCTGATGTGGTCTGTCTTTACATCCCTTTAATGAAAGATTTACACATGAGCTGGTCAGAGATTAAATCTCTACCCAGATTAGAATTGTACGGTATATTAAGGGCTTTCAATACGTATGAAACCATACACGCCTTTGATGGTTACTCTTCAAGAGATATAAATGAAATGGCAAAGAATGATTCTTCAGTAAGAGGGAATTATTCTAAAAGTTTAGAAATGAGAGAAAGAATGGAAAGGAGAATGGGACTTAAAAAGAAACCCAAACCAACAACCTTTTCCGATTTAGTGAGATAAACATATGACATCTATGCTACCAGAAGCAGGAGCAGTTACAGTAGCTGCCAATTTCAGGCTAATGTATGACAAAAGGTCAGAGTTAGCTACGAATAACGCCCTTATAACAGGTTTAAGAAGGGCAGAGACTTCTGCTTTACAGTTAGCAGCAGAAACGGATGAAAAATTAGTAAAACAACATGCAGATTTAGTAACTGAATTAAGAGCGATAACAGAACAAGCGTCTGCTGATTTAATAGCACATGCTTCAAGAACACAATCATTCCTTCAACAACAACGCGCAAAGGTAGTAAGGGCAGGTTTATCAGCTAGAGAAGGTTTAAATAAACCCATATCAGATTTAATGAAGCAAGGAACTGCAAGTGTTTTTAAGAAAAGATTAGGTGAAATTGAAGGAGCATTGGGTGGTTTCTATACCAGAATGCAGAAAATGGGTCATATGCAAGAAGGTTTTGGTAGTTTTGGTGAAGCCTTTACAGACCCTTCAATGGGCAATAGGGCAAGGCTAAATGTTATTAAAGAATTAGAACACGAAGCAGACGAGTATGCAGCCACTCTCACTGAAGAACATCATATTACTAAAGGATTAAGGGCTGAAATCGAATCTTTAACCAGAGCTATGAATGCAATGGCTTCTGTAAAAGATTATACTAGTGACATAATACGTGATGCAAATAATCAAGAAAAGGAATCTTTTAGAGGTTTGTCGCAAGAGCAGAAAAAAAATAACATACAACGAATGCAAAATATTCAGTTTATGCGTCAACATATACAAACTTCAGAACAATTTAAAATGGCCATAGGTATGGGAATGCGCCAAGCCATTATGCAATCAGCTATAGCATTAATGACATTAGGATTTAGAATTAATCAAACAATAGAATCATTCAAAGAATTTGAAAGAGAATTAATGAATGCTCAATCTATTTTTCAAACAACACAAGATATTTTATATGGCTTATCTGACCAAGTAGCAGAGTTTGGTACTCAATACGGTATTGAATTAAATCAAGCTGCTGAAGGTTTATATACCTTAGCTTCTGCTGGTTTAACTGCTTCAGAATCTCAGGAAGTTTTATCTAATACATTAAAACTATCTATGGCTGTGCAAGGAGACCACGAAACCATTGCTAAGTTAACCACTCAGACCATATTTGGTTTTGGTTTACAAATGAGCGATTCTGCTGAGTTAACAGATAAATTCGCTCATGCTATTAATAAATCTTTGATTGAATATCAAGATTTAGCAAGTGCTGTTAAGTTCGCTATGCCTTTCTTTATTACTACTGGTCAAAACATAGACCAATTACTAGGTTCTTTAGAAATTTTAACTAATCGTGCTTTAGAAGCAGGTATTGCTGGTCGTGGTTTAAGACAAGCACTTGCAGAATTTGCTCAACATGCAGACGATAATACTGCTGCGTTTAGAAAATTAGGTGTAGAAATAACTGATAGTCAAGGTAATTTCTTAATGCTAACAGAAATAGCTAAGAATTTCCAAATTGCTATGGGAGACACGGCTAATGATACTGAATTATTGACTACTTTACTTGAAGATTTAAATGTTCGTGGTGCTACAGCTTTTGTTCACTTAGTTCAAAATGCTGATGAATTCCAAGCTGCTGTAGACGATTTAGCAAATTCCGCTGGCTCAGCTACACAGATGGCAGAAATTCAGCAATTATCATTACATAATACTATACAGAGAGTAAAAAATGCTCTTATGGCTCCATTCTTGCTATCTGATGAGGTAGGTAAAGCCCAAGGACATATTAATGTATTTGCTGCAACTTTACATGACATGGTAGCTACTTTTGAAGATTTCTTTGTTACTAAAATGGCAGACGGAACATACGAATTGACACAGTTCGGTAAAAGTATAAAGACATTTGTTATAAATACATTGGGAGCTCTAGAGAAAATTATAATTGATGTCCTTGAAGGTACAAGAAATCTTGTAGAAGATACAGGTGCATTAGAATCGATGTTAAAAACCTTATTAATTCCGTTAAAAACTTTAACTTATCTTTTTACCATCATACCAGATGGATTATTACAAACTATAATTATGTTTCAGTTGTTGAACAAATTGTTACCTATTAATATAATGCTACAACATGCTGAGACAGTAGCACAGATGAAAGCTATGGGTGTTACGAGAGCATTAAGAAGAGAATATCAAATGATGTCTCTGTCAATTATGGGTATGCAAGCAGCTATGTTTGCGGTAGTTTATGCAATGAATGCTATGGGAGATACTGGTGCTGCACTTGCACCAATTATAGGTGCGCTTGCAGGAGCGACTTATATGTTTGCTTTAGCAAAACAACTAGCAATATCATCATCATTAAATCCTGTAGCGTTTATGTCTATGATAGGCGCTGGTTTAGTTGGAGGAGGTTTATTCTTCCATATGCTAGGTCAAGCTATGAAAACACCTAAAATAGATTATGAACCTACTATGTATGACATGGGAGGTAGAATACCTTATATGGATAATGGTGGCCTAGGTGGAAGACACCAGATGATTATGGTAGAACCGGGAGAAACTATTATACCTAAGACTCAAAATATGCTTGGCTCAGGCATAACTTTAAATATACAGGGCGACATAGTAACTAATGATGCAGATGACTTCGCAGAACGTATAGCGCAAGTTCTACCCGAAGCATTAAGAAGACAAAATGATATTGGAGGAATATAGATGGGAAAATTTTTAAGAAAAGTAGATAGGACTTTACGACCTGATGTATACGATACAACCGTTAGTAAGTTCTATTCAGATTTACCTGAAGGAAAAGAAACAACATTAACAGCTCGTGCTGGTATTATGAAAGATGCTATTATAATGGATTTTCCAGTACCTCCAACACCATCTTATGGAGAGGGAGAACTTTCTGGTTTTAAATTCGAATTTTCTCAGGATGAAGCTAACTTAACTGGAGTTACATATGCTGCACCATTTGCTATTTATATGATGAGAGAGGGACATGAATTAGGAAATGAGGAAGGAGTTGCAAATAGAGTAAAAGATAGTACTCATCAAATATATGCTCCTGCTGCGGTTATCTCTGTTTATCATCAAGAAGCCGATAAAGACCCACAATCTATGTATGTTGAAAAGTTTAATAACGCAAACCCAGATGAAATTGTACATCATACTCCGGGAAGTTCAACAATATCTAGCTTCTCTTATATAACAGAAGAGGATTGGGAGACTTATTGGAAGGGAGATAAATGGTACGGTTCAATCCAACTATCTCAAGGTGGAGCGTATAATAGTTCAAATGGATTTTCATCTATACATCCTATAACTGGTGAAAAAATAATTAGAGTAGAACCTGTTACAGATGGTGCAGGTGATTGGAAAACTGTTAACACAGCGAACTTGGGGCGAGGTGCTAGCGGCACAAAGAAGTGGGGAGATGTCGGTCAATTATACATGTACGAAACTAATGGATACTTTGATAGGAAAATAGGAGGTAGTGGAATTGGAGGTAAAATTAAACATTTTAATCATGAAATTCTAACAGATATTGCAGATGAAAAAAATACCTTCCACGAAGCAACTACAACCGACACCTTTTTTGATGTAATAAACACAAACCCTAATTATATAAAACCCGATAAGGAAGATTTGAAAGATGGTGACGCTGATTATCAATGGGCAGATAGTGAAACTAATTTCCTTGCTTATACAGGTGTTAATTTTTCTACACAGCATGCAAAAACAGAAGGAATGTCTTTACAAATGAAAGCTTTCATGGATACTAATGTATTATTAGGGGCAACAACAGCTAGAGATGAAGCATCAATGCCTATGGACCGTGGTTCAACGAATCACGCTTTTGATACGGGACATAGAAGACAAAGTATATGTATAGCTAAGAAAAATATTCCACAACCTGTTACTTATTTTGATGAATATTTAAGTGATTCTAAAAATAGAACCTCAGGTACTTGGCAAACACCACAGGAAATAGATATAGATGTTTATTTCGATGAGTTAGGAACCGTTTATGCATATAAATCAGATGACTCGACTCAAGCTAACTGCCCTCATGCAGCTTCGGCGTCAGAATACAATAATTATACAAGTCCGGGTTACGTTTACACTCATTTAAGAAGTTTTGCTATTATATTTTCTGATAAAACACCAGAAGACAGTCAAGACTTTGGTGACTTTGTACATCAACATTGTAGTGCTCAGGATGCAGACAAAGATTTAGGTGATGTTAGTGACGTTTCCGACAACATTATGGGAGTTATGTTTTATAAAATACCTTCAGGAGCAACACAAAATATCGATAATAATCAGATTATGATTAAGACATTAAGTGGACATGGTAGTGGTGCACCCACTGATAATGTTGACAATGTTATTCTTGATAATGAAACAGTCCATCAATCTTTTATTGAACCTCATAATAAAGCAGTATTAGGTTGGAAGACCGACAGTACTCCAACCGGTTATAGACTGAAAGAAAAAACATGGTATAGATTAAAATTTATATATAATATAAACGGAAAAAACGGAACTCAAGAACAGAATGACGGAGACGCAGCTGGTGGTAATATGTCGTTATTTATTTTTGACCCTGCCACGAATGAACTTATGAATAATATGAATCAAGGTGCCTATACTAATAATCCTTATGTAAGCCCTATTATTATAAAAAATTGTAATGCAGCCGGTAGTGATTTTGTTAATAATGGTCCCGCTAAATGGCCTAGTAATTTAAGTTTATGGGTAAATAATATTGGACCACAGTGGTTTTCTACAGTTCATTCTAGTTCAGAATGGGCCACAGGCGCCGACCCCGGCGCAGGTGCAGTTTCAGCTAAAGAAGATTTATTCTATGAAACAGCTGTTACTTTAAATGCAACTCAAGGACAAAGACAAAATTTCCCTTATGTACCACAATATACAAAAACTGAAGTTTTTATAGATAAGATAACGTTTAGAAATCAAAATTTATTACACGCCAATATGGGTGGAGATAACAACCCTCATTATGTTTCTAATGCAGGTTGTATAGTTTCTAATAATAAACAAATGTTTTCTCCGTCAACTTTAAAACCAAATCCGAATCTATCCGTTGGACCAACAGGTATAGCTTTAGGGTTTAATGATAGAACACAATTAAATGGTGTTGACAAGTGGTTGTTATTTAATGGCTTTGCTACATCAAACGAAAATGAAACTAGTGCTCTTACTGATGGTAATATACATTGTGGTGTAATGACTAATGCAACTCCTAGTTTGATGGGTGACCATATTGATATGGGTAGTGAAAGTACTGATTTCTTTTTAACAGCAGCGATTGGAGCAGATGCCACAGATATTAAAACAGGAGACGGTGTTTTAGCTGACCCATTACAAGATGTAGATGGTTTTTCACAAAAGGGGTTAGTTAAGATAACTAGCAGTGCCGTAACTTGGGATAACGTTAATGATAGAAGGGAAAACTTATGGGCTTCTGCTAGAGTTTTATATGCTGATAAACTATCTGCAAGTGCAGGAGAAATTGTTGTGGACGACCCTAGTGTATTAAGTATGCCAGAAGGTACTGAATTTAAAATTTATAAAGTCTATGAGGCAAATTCAACGGCATCAGCTTCAGCAATAGTTAACATTGGTAAAATAGATGGTAATGTAGTAACTATATATGCCTCTTCGGGTTCAAATATATATGATTTAATGAGTGATACTACAGACGGTACTAACACTATATCTCAAGTATTCATTTCTCCGTATATGTATTGGATAAACATAATGACATCTGGCGGAGGTAGTTTACCAGAAAGAAAATATGAATCTGTTTGTTTATTAGATGATGATTTAGCTACAACAACAGGAGGAACAGGTTTAGGCGCGACATGGAACGAATCTAGTTTTGCGTCTTCTTCTGGTGTTACAAATTACACACAATTAAGAAATTTATTTATAGACAACACACCAGCTTATGATACTGAGGTTGATTATGGTTTTGGTATTTATTCAGAAAACCAAACTGGTTACGTGACACAATTTGTACCTTCTTTAGATACAAATGTTATAGATTTAGGTAGAGTACAAGATGTAAGAAATTTCGAAGAAAACGATAGATTTTCTTTTATAATTAAATCTACTAGTGAAAGTTCTTTAGATTATAGAATGGTAATTAACTCAAGCGACCATGCTACACAGACAAAACGTCCAGCTTTATATGCTGAGTATGATGACGAAATTCCAAAAATAACTGATTTTAAAGTATCACCGAATGAAGATAATGCACAACATATAGATTTTGAATGGAATATAGAAGGCGATGACGCATGGTATGGATTATTATTTATAGATAATAAAGAAATTACCAGTCAATACCATAATGCTATAGCTCATATACCTTTAGACGAAGATAATGCTACGAAGATGTATTTATATTATCCAAATAAAGGAGACAGTTATGTAGAAAGAACTGGAGCTAGTTCTGAACTTTTAGGTAGTGTTACTGCTACTATTAGAGCAGAAAGAGATGGTTTAGCTGGTTGGAGTAAAAGATTTGATAATTCTAATGCAAAATTAACCTTTGCTTGTAGTACAGATTTAACAGATTGTACTGACGAAATGACTTTAGTCACACACTGTATACCTGACTATGACACTAGTAGCGGAACACGTTATATATTTTACCGCACCAATTTTATTTCACTCTCCCTAGAAAGTAGTACTGACGGAACATACGTTAAAGCCATTGTTACAAATTCAAATGATGATACTTATACTTTAAAAAGTCCTTATGTATTAACTGATGGTGATACACCATTATCTATAATTTTAACATATGACAAAAAGTTATCAGCAAACGGATTTAAATTATTTGTTAATGGTATTATATCTGATAGTGTAGATATAGGAGATTATAATGTAAAAGCAACTGACAACGTTGTTACTATAGGTAATGACGCTAGTGGTGATGGGTTTAATGGAAGGATAGAAGAAGTAGTGCTATATAATCAAGCAGTACATGTTGTATCTCCTAGTCAACAAAAATATACTCATACAATGCCATTAAGTAAAGGTGAAATTAATAGTGAGGTAAATTCAGGGACTGGAGCTCCACAAAATTATATGGCAAGATTATTTGTCAAGGATTATCACAATCTTAGAGGATATAGCATTAACGAAGTAGCTAGTTCTCACGGAATAAGTTTATCAAAAACTTCGTTTGCATTAAATGACACATGAGGAAATAAAATGGCAGACCCAACAAATTACGTAATTAAAGTTTATACTAACAAAAAAGATGCTATAACAGGAGGAAGCGACGTTGCTTCGGGAGCAATGGCAGTCACAGGAGGTTCTGCTGGTACTGAGAATATGGTTTCTCAAGCTGCTCAAGTTGCAGGTTCTACTGCACAAAATTTTTTCACACACCAAAGATATTGGTATAGAATTGAGGCAAACGGTCCTATAGATTCTATTTACATAGATTGGGGCGACGGTGAAGACAGAGACCCTAATTCAAAAGCTAATTATCAATATGTAAAAGCTAAAGGTTCAGAAGAATTTGTTATAGTAGACCATATTTATACAGACCACACTTTATTTTTTCCAATAATTAAATCAAAAAATCCATCTGGATTTGAATCAAAATATTATACAGCATCATGGGGTGCTACTTCTCAATCAAAACAAAGTTATACTATTACTTGTGGAGCAAACAGCTCTAGTAGTCTAGACGGTAAATACTTTGATATTCATGCTCCTGACGGACATGGAGGTAATAATAGCTATAGAGTATGGTTTGATTGTCAAAATAACGGAACCGTAGTTTTTATTCCAGAAGATTATACTAGTGTTGAAATAACTAGCCTAGGTACTGACGATGCAAATACAGTTGTAGCAGCAGCGGTAGATACAGCGTTAGAAGCAATAACTTCTCCAGCTAATGATTTCACTTCTTCTGTGTCTAGTGAGGTTGTAACACTAAATTGCAATACATATGGTTTTACTAAATTAATAGATATGGGAACATCAGGATTTAATTTTACAGTATCAGCGTATGGAGCTGATAATGATTTTACTTCTCTTGAGCGTAATCCAGACTTAAATCCAAGGTCAGTTACAAGAATGGTAGAAGTAGACAGTGAATCAAGTCCTAGAATTCCTACTTTTGCACCTAGTAGTGTACCTCCAATAGCTCAATTAAAGGTAGACCGTACTAGAGTATTCTCAGGTATAGACAATGATACAATAGGAAGTTTAGGTGGTAATGACCAAACTGGATATTGTTATCTAGATGGTAAAGACTCATATGATGAAGCCAACAGTAGTGGAGATACAACTTCAGCACTTTATACTGGTAACAGAAGCGCAGATGTAAATATAGCTAACTTAATAACTGTGACATATAGAGATAGTTTAAATAATATATATGTAGAAAACGTTTCAGCTTCTACTGTTCATACCCATGCAGCAGCAAGATTCTGTGTTGCACCATTAGTTTTAAAAGAAATACTAGAAGTTAGAGTACAAAATTTACTCGAAGGAGATTCAAGTAATCTCAGTAGACTATTCCCAAGAGAAAAGGTACACATACTTGTATATAATGATGATGATGTTAATTTACCAGTAGCACCTATAGGTAATGAAACTCAGGCAGATATACTTACAGCATGTCACGTTTCTTTAGGCAATCCTATAGTTACAGCAGAATCTTCTGAAAATACAGTAATAGCAGATGGTTCAGAAAGCTATTCAAGACATTCAAATGAAGTTATAGATTATTATTACTTTGATACTTCTAAGATAACAGACGGTGCTACTGTGGCCACAAACTCCGATGCAGGACAGGTTTCTGATGTTTTATCTATTGGAGGTCAAGAATCACCTACAAAGAAAATATCTTATACTTTTGACATTTTACGTGGAAACCCTACTGATAATTACAATAGATTTTTTTCAACAGAAAAATTAATACGCTTACAAGTAAGACAAGATTCTGATAATAATGCTATGACAAGTAGTGATATAATAAACTACTCTTTTATTGACCATTGGGATGCTGCTACTTATGATGATGGTTTATCACATGTCCCTGCTGAATTATCTTCTGATTCTTTGTTATTATTCTTTTCTGAAAAGGGAGGAGGCAGTCCAGCAGATACTTGGACAGATGTCCGTTCTACAAATTTAACCAACAATAGTATTATATTTGGTGGTGCTCAAGGAGCAGTTTATTCTTTGGTTAGCACAACACCTATAGAGGCTGGCACTGCTAAAAATTTCTTATTAATGTTAAACAACGAAAAGTTTAATAGATTATATTTCAACATGGCTAATGAAACACGTTTTAATACTATTAATTCTGAAGAGACATCGTATGAATTACAATTATCTTTGAGTTATTCTACAAATGATGGTTGGAAACCATTAAAATTCCGTGATAATACAGTCCCAAAAATGCCCGGTGCATCTGCTACTGGTTATGGAAAAAAATTTTCATTACAAACTAGTGGTTCTATATCTTTCGATATGCCACAAGATTGGGATAAAACAATACATGATAAAGTAGAACCTCAGTCAGGAGTATGGCAAGGAGAGGAAGCTAGTGATGATGGTACATCTACTTCTCCAAACGACTTATGGACAAATAATGCATATGGTCTTATGTTAAGTATTAATGCACCTGAAGGAACAAACACAACTACTAGATGTATTAGATGTAATAGATATGATAATTCTTGGTCTCAACTTATACACGTAGACGACCCAATGGCAATTAGTATAAATCATGTAGGAGTAACACAGTCTTTGTCTTATAATAGAAGAGGTACATACGTAGAACTAAGCAGTAGATTAGGACATAGAGAGATTAAACGTATAGGTGTAGCAGGAGGTCAAATCAAATTTGGTGCTATAGATACTTCTGGACATACAGACAGAGATACAATAATTACTCATCAAAAAGATGGGAATAGAGTTTATTATGATTTTCAAAGACCAGATGACAGTTTTATTAGGTTTTACGGTGTAATAGATAGTGTATCAGAAGATATACCTGTAGGAGAACAATTTCCTAAATTAGGTATATCAATGAATGTCGAACATATTATTGAATACGCTTCTACAGGTACTTGGACAAAGAAAATATCTTTAGGTGGTGACATAATAGATGAGTCAAGATTCAGTATACAAACCTAGAGTAGTTATAGAAGGAATTGAAGTTGTTTATTTACAATCATGTAATTTAAAACTAGCTATAAACACACTCAACCAGATGGACGCATCCTTCTCATCTAACGCAACTAAAAGCACTAAACTTTTTGGTAAAAAAATAGAACTATTTCTTAATGCAGGTGCAGAAGATGGTTTTCCTATATTTTCAGGTTATATAAAACAATCAAGTATAAATGAATCTATAATTAAAATTAAAGCAATCGATGTAAGAGGTTTCCTACAAGATAAAGCTCATTCCATAGAATTAACAGACACTGTTAATTACGACGGTTATACAGTAGGTTCCTTTTTAAAAAGTTATATAATAGATAATATTAATGTAGGTAAAACCCTTATAGATACTAAATATTTAAACGACACTACACCTAAGGTAAGACTTTCAGGGATGAGAGGTAAATTTACACCATACACTTTAGTTACGAAGGCATTAGAAGACAATGTAGATGATAATGTTTTAAGTGACCCACTAGATTATTCTATAGGAGTTATAGGAAACGGTATAATATTTATAAAGAAAAGATTATTAGATAGTACACCTTCTTTATCGTTGAGCGAATCTGATGGTATAAAATCTTATAATTATTCTGAAAGAGTACAAAATTATACAGCAACGTATGGTAATAATATTATGAGATATGGTAGTAACCCTTCAGGACCTTTTAGTTTAGATGTAAAGGTTAATCAAGAAGACGACCCAGCGATACAAAGAACACAAAGTTATATTCAATTAGTACAAGATTTAAAACACGCACAAGAAATTAAAGTCAAAGCATCTAAAGGACATTATATAAATGTAGAAAGTATTGTTTGGTTAGAGGTTAGGGATTCTAATATCTCAGGCGCTCACAGAGTTACTAGTAAAACTATCAATTTTTCTAAAGGTAATCTCAATCTCGAATTAGGTTTAAGTAAAAAACCTATAAAAGTACAAGATTATATTTAATAATTATTCTTTACAGACGCTTTCTTATGTCTTTCAGTATTTGATAAACCCTTAGAATCAGGTAGGTCGGGATTCATAGTTCTTACTACAATAGTACCTTCTTTTTGTTCTACTCCACTCACGGAGTGAACACTATCTAATTTACCATCAGCAGTTAACCCTGCATACCTTCCCATTTTCTTGGCTTGACCAGTTATATCGTTTTCAGATGTCACACTTATCTCCTGAACAAGCTATCTCTTGTTTACCCTGAGTATTATCCTCAGATTCATATTCTGACAACTTGCTATAATCTATTACGGGGAGCTTCTTTATAAGCCTTTCGTAGGAATGTACGTCTATTTCTTCATATGGGGCCAATTTATACTTACCACCATCATACGGTAAGAATGATACACCATTGATTATATCCCAATTTTGGTACACCCAATTACCTACTTCGAACCATTCATCATCTCTGACATAAACAGTCATACTCGCATTATGTTCACACCAATTATGTTGTAGGTTTTTATAGTGTTTTAACTGGTCTAATGCAGTAACATCCTTTCTAGTTATACATCCTTCAGGAGATTTGACTGGAAACTCTAAAACCCATGTAGTAGCATCCTTTACAGTTTGCCCTACTTCTGGACTTGCCTTTATACCACTATCTCGCATCAATCTAAAAAGAGGGTCACGTGATGATATTCTATACCTTCTAATGTAGTATTCCGAGTAACGAGGATGTACACCAGACGCAGAATCTACGAGCTGTGAAACAGTACCACTTGGCTTGACACAAGTCGTGGCTGCTGGCATTTTCGTACCTAGTATCCCTGATGCCTTACGAGCAATGCGTATTACACGGCTTTTAAGGGCATTTAAAGCGTCCGAGCTCAATATGGAGGGGTTATCCATCTGACCGGTCAAACTAACTCCTAGAAGCGCTTCTACATCACAGTTCTTTTTCCACTCTTTTCTAAGGTATGGAAAGTGTGTGAACGAGCTCTGTATGACACCTAACCACGTTGCGGTCTCTACTTTGTCAAGTAATGTGTCTAAATTATCATCTTCTCTGACAACAACTTCACTAAGATTACAAAACTGCATATCTCTTAGCATTATCTCTCCACAGGGATTAGTTCCTTGTATTAATGGAGCATAACGTCTCGATGGAGCTTTGCTCTGTGCAGCATTTAGATTAAATATACCTCTTTCACCAGTGCCTGATAGAGCTAAGGAGGCCCATTCTTTCAAAAACTCCGCTGCG